>Ga0255347_1000537_pt1 | contig 68376 bp, 78 predicted proteins | sample wastewater_treat_2_FD_192479 | JGI IMG/M metagenome (GOLD analysis project Ga0255347, IMG submission 192479) | Wastewater microbial communities from Lulu Island WWTP, Vancouver, Canada - plant24 | ecosystem: Engineered > WWTP > Wastewater > Unclassified | place: Canada: Vancouver, British...
AGGCATAAGGCAAATTACGGGAAGCCCCTCTGAATATCTCCGAGGACTTCTTATCCTTTTTGATCTTGCCTGCCTTGATAAGCTCCTGTTTTTCGGCTTTGATACGCTCTAACAGTACACTTGCAGGCTCGTCGCCCGGATCTTGCGGAACGAGCTTGCCCTGCACCGCCATCTGGAGTATTGAGTTTTTTAGCTGCTGTGCTGTCATGTCAAGTCCTCCATATCGCTGATACCGAGAATACCCGTGATCTGCTCCAAAATACGGTCAATATCCGCATTTAGGCTTGCACGCTTCTCCTGATACTGCTGAATCAGCTCCTTCGGAGGGAGTATTTCTTCTTCCTCATGGGGAAAACCGCAGAGGTCAATGTTATAATTTCTCTCAGCAAGCTCCTCAGCCGTGTACTTTTTCGCCTTATCAAAGCCGTCAATGGTGATCTCCTGTCGGTCGCTCCACCACTCAACAGCAGGAGCAAAGTGTTCGAGCTTCATCGGCTTGGTCTTGGAGAAGTTCTTGTACCCATCGGGCATATCCAGACGATAGAACCATGTTTCCTTAGTTGAGCCTGTTCTGTCAAAGAACAGGATATTGGTGGTGATAGAGGTGTACGGAGCAAAAACGCTGTGCGGCATACGAATGACCGTGTGCAGGTTGAACTCGCTCATTAGCTTCTTTTTGATAGCGACCTTTGCATTATCCGTACCGAACAGGAAACCGTCAGGGAGAATGACCGCAGCTCTGCCGTTCTGCTTCAGGCGATACATAATGACCGACATGAACAGGTCAGCAGTCTCACTGCTTGCGAGATCGGACGGAAAATGATTCTTGACTTCATTCTTCTCGCTGCCGCCGTATGGTGGATTCATCAGAACAACGTCAAACTGATCGTCCTCAGTATAGTCGAGAACGTCTTTTAACAGCGAATTATCGTGATAGATACGAGGGGTATCAATATCGTGCAGGAGCAAATTCGTCACGCACAGCATATACGGGAACTGCTTTTTTTCGATACCGTAAACCGAGGTGTCAAACGCAGCTCTGTCCTCAACGGTCTTTTTCTGCGATTCAAGGGCTTTGAGCCAACTAATGATAAATCCGCCCGTACCGCAGGCAAAGTCTATTGCCGTTGCTATTTTGATACAATTTAACGCATACACGAAAAATGCACCCAACGGGTGCAAATGTAGCCGTTGGGTGCATAAGGGCAAAAAAGAACGGCACTACGCCAGTTTTAGCGCAGTGCCGTTATATTTTTATTATTCATCGGAATCATCATCTTCTTTTTGTTCCGGATGAACATACGTCTCCCTAATCCATGTCTCTTGCAATTCTAATTCTCCATCGTCATTTTTCTTCCAACGGTGGCCAAGATATCCTCTGCGCGGACCGGGGCTTTTAGGCGTTCCACCAATGCCATCTGATATGTCAGAATTTTGTTCTTCCTCCATTATATCGTCAATGGCTTCATCAGAATCAGAAAGCGGATTGAATGGTGGCTTATCATCGTCATTATCGAATCCGTGTCCGTTTGATTCAGAACCACTTTTTCTTATTTGTTCTTCTGCTGCAATTCCAATAAGAGTTAATAGCCCAATGCCGATTTCTTTTCTGTACTTTATTGCACCTTTTCCTAATTTCTTAGCCCCTCTTCCCATAGCACCTAATATGCTCTTAAATCGCTTAACAGCATTGGATTCTTTTTTGTGGCCTTTGTCCCGGTAGCAGCCGCTTCAGGTGGAGTTGCTTTTTTCGCTGTCGTTGATTGTTTTTGCGGCGAACTGTCAGACTTGGTCTTTTCAGTTTTTGGCTCTGGCGTTCTTTTCTCTTCCGCCGGCTTGTTCTGTGGCTCCTCCGAGGGAGATTCAATCGGTATTAGAGCTTCTTCGGGGTGAAAATTAATGTAGTCATCGGGAGGGAATTTGCTATAATCATACACATCGAAATCATAAAATATCTTTGTGTCTGGATCATAATACCAGTTCGTTACAGTTTGCCAATTTCTTTTATGTGCTTCAAAATGTTCCTCTAGCGATAGGAGTTGAATATTATCTGCATCACCTTGATTATCAGGGAAACCGCTGACGCTTTTCATATGCTGACCAATAAAGGCTTTTCCATCGGCATCATATACCTTGCCTTTAGTGATGAGCTGTTCTCGTTGCTCTGGTGTCCAATTTCGTGAGCCTTTTCCAGCAAGAACAAGTTCCCGCTCGCGCGCCCATGCTTTTCTGATTGCTCTGTTACAAGCAGCATTATCTCTTGCCATAGGATCACTCTCCCATGCCGAGATAGTCATAGAGACCATTTAAGAATGCAAAGAAGTCATCGTATACTTCCTCTTCTTCAATTTTACCTTCCTCTTTATTATAAATTGAAATGGTTTCTGCATCCTTTTTTATCAATACAGGATCACCATTCGGCGTTCCGCCAATCACAACGTAACTGTCATCAGGTCTGGTCTGATTGTTAACATCAATAAGGGGCTTATGTGCAACACCATAAAACTGAACACTTGCGGGTAAAAAACATTCACCACCGTCAGAAAATAGCAACCACTCTCTGAATTTAGAAGGGAAAGAAAGATTGTTATTCTTTTCGAAGTCAGAGATTTGCTCTTCAGTAGCTGCCTCGAAAAAGTCCATTTCACTCTCAGTTTGCTGGCCTTGATTTTTGAGCGTTTCAATGATAGCTTTCAACTCTTCTGAAACCATACATATCACTCCTGTTCAAGTAGTAAACGACAAGTTAACCTAATAACGAACGAAGTTGCTCTGTTAGCAACTCTTTCCGTTTATCATAAAAAGAGCCGAAACTACCTATTTCCAAAGATACTCCATCTGGAATAAGAGCTTGTCTTAGAAATACTGCTTTTTGCTCGTCGTTCATGTCATTATAGTATTCAATCAAAGGCATATCATTTTTACTGCCATTGCTCCTGCCTTCCAAAAGCTGTAAATTCGGCAGGCGGTTTCTATTCCCTCTCCAGATTTTCCAATCTTCCATAGTGACACCAGCAGGCTTACTCATATCAAAACGGTCACTTGGATGAAGATGATCCTGTTCATATTTAAAGTTTTTATTTACCCATTCAAGGCTGAGATAATACAATGCTTCTCCTGCAACTCTGCTGCCCTTTTCAGAATTGATGATATCTTCTATTTTACCATCGGTTACACGCAAATCAGTAATCTGATCAAGCATATCAATTGTAATCTCGTAGTCATAGCTGTTTATATAGCTCTTCATTTGCTGTAGCTTGCTCGTTGTTCCTGACTGGAAGTATGTAAATAATATCGCCCTCATCAAGTATGCGCGGATATCTTCACAGTTATTATTGTAATCTGGGTTGTAGTATATGAAATATAGAATAGGCAGCAATACATTCCAACTACCAGAAAATCTGCTTACTTCGATTTTCATGCTCTTTAATACAGCTTCAAGAGCCTTCAATGCTTTTTCAAAGTCACTCCAATTGTTTTTTAGATCATTTGCTATTTGTTTGTTGATATTGGATTTTACAACATCACCATAGAGCATAAGAGCAGAACGAACAATGAAATCCGATCCAAAATCTTTATAAGAATCAACAAGAAGCTTTCCAAATTCAGATTTAGCACTCGGCCAGTATGCTTCAAGAATAGACATTGTAATCTCAGCCTTCTTCAGAGCCTTTCCGCCGCTGTTGAATCTTACAAACATTTCAAGTGCATCGTCCTGCTTCATATCTTGAATTTCAGTAAATCTTATGAGCTTTTCAACACATATTTTTTCGTAGAGCTTCTTCAGGATATTTCTGGCATACTCTTTACTATCAGATGGAACATTGGCAATAGCATCTTCAATAGCCTGCTCTCTTGTTTCATCAGATTGAAATCTGTCCTGAAGGATATTCCTAATTTCAAATTGGGTGGGACTGAGCCTTCCGACTTTTTCGCTGAATTTGATATCAAATTTCTTACTGTTATATTCTTCTTCGTCAACCGACAGTTTATGCTTATTAAGCTCTATAAGTAATTTTGTGAGAGTGCCGCCTTTGGTGTTTTTGCGAGCGTGTTTCTGCCGAATATACGCTGTGCCGAAAAGCGAGAGATAAAGCGATGTCAGACGCTGCTGACCATCAAGGATGGCGGTATCAGTGATACTTGTGTTTATGCTTGAAAGCTCATAATTGGGACTATCAGACTGTTTGCGGCTGTCAAAAGTAACTTCGGAAAGAAAATCACAAAAGTAGGTATCCGAAGATACATTGTTTTCATCTACGTGCCAAAACAAAAATGTAGCTATAGGGTAGTCAAGAAGAATGGAATCCCATAGTTTTTCTATCTGTTCCATGCTCCAGACATACTGTCTCTGAAATGCAGGCATGACATATTTCCCGGCTTTAATGTTTTTCATAGCCTCGATTATTGTAATGCTGCTGTCATTAAGAACGCTCATCAATATCCCCCCATGTAAATAAAAAAGCTATAGAACGACATAGTGACATATACTTTCTTCTATTATACATGATATGCTACCATTTTTCAAGCCCTATTGCACAAAAAACGACAAAAAGGCACTCCACATCGGCGGAGTGCCTTTCTGCTTCTATACCTCAAATCGTTGTCCCGTCCCTGAACGTGACCGTTCTGCTGCCGTCCTCATAGACTGTGATGTAGTCTACCAATGCGCCCCAAAGCGCACCGTCAAACTCAGTGATCGTGCCTTTCAGGGCTTCAAGTGTTTCCTGAAAATGCCGCAGGTTCTGCCCACGGATTTCTCGCTCGGTGATCTGCTCGGACAGCTCATTATACTTCTTCTTAGCTTCCTCAAAGCGGGTTGCCAGTTCATCGTTCCGCCGCCGATACTCGTTCTGGTCGAGGGCGACACGGGCGTTCTCCACCATTGCCGCCTGCACCATATCGGCGACCAGAGTCATTTCATCAGCATACTTCGTGCGCTCCGTTTCCAGCTCAGATGTGTCGCTGACGACCTTGCAGATCAGCTTGACATTGGCGATCAGTTCATCACGCCGTTTCAGAAGTCGGTTCACGGCATTCAGGAACAGCACCTTGATCTCATCCTCGGTGATATGCGGTGTGGTGCAGCGTTTCTTGCCGTACTTGTGATTGCAGCGGTAAATGACTTTCCGGTACTTATCCGTGGAATGCCATACCTTTGCGCCATACCAGCTTCCGCACTCAGCGCACTTCACCTTGCTGGAGAAGATGCTCACTCCGCTGTAACGGGAAGTGCCTGTGTTCCTGCGCTCCATTTCCTGCTGCACCAGATCGAAGACGGCAGGATCAATAATAGCCTCGTGGTCGTCCTCGATGTAGTATTGCGGGATTTCGCCGCAGTTCTTCTTTGTTTTCTTCGTCAGAAAATCGACCGTGAACTCCTTCTGCAACAGCGCATCACCCTTGTACTTCTCGTTTGTCAGGATGCGCCGGACGGTAGTGGCGTTCCATTTATCCTTCCCGCTAGGTGTCTTGATGCACCTCTCCGTCAGGGTGAGCGCAATGGTATGCGGTGTCATGCCCTCAAGGAACAGCCCGTAGATGAGCCGCACAGTTTCCGCCTGTTCCGGATTGATGACCATTTTGCCGTCTGCTCCTTTGTCGTAACCGAGGAAGCGGCTGTACGCAAGGCTGACCTTGCCGTCAGCAAAGCGTTTCCGCTGCCCCCATGTGACGTTCTCCGAAATGGAGCGTGCTTCTTCCTGAGAAAGGCTCGACATTATGGTAAGCAGCAGTTCGCCCTTGCCGTCAAACGTCCAGATGTTTTCCTTCTCGAAATAGCACTCCACGTTGTGTTCTTTCAGGCTGCGGATGGTTGTCAGGCTGTCAACCGTGTTTCGGGCAAAGCGGCTGACGCTCTTTGTAATGATGAGGTCTATCTTTCCCGCCAGTGCATCGGCGACCATAGCCTGAAAGCCCTCTCTGCGCTTTGTCGAGCATCCGGAGATACCCTCATCCGTGTACACCTTGACGAACTCCCAGTCCTCACGACCGTTGATGTAGTCGGTATAATAGCTGATCTGTGCAGCGTAAGATGTGAGCTGTTCCTCGTTGTCAGTCGATACACGGGCGTATGCCGCAACCTTCCGCTTGACCGGAGCATCAATCGGTGCTGAGGTATAGCGGCTGATAGATGCGGGGATTTTAGTGATTCTTGGCAAGTTTCTCCCTCCTTCGCATTTCCTTTGCACGGACGCTCATATCCGCCCGTCGTTCTGGTGTCCAGCTTTCGCTGACCTTCTGCGCCATGACCTCACGTTGGTGCGCCGTCCATTTTCGCCCCGGTTTTGGTGGCGTTACCCACTGCCGTTCCTCGGTGCGCCCATCGTAATAGACATACCGCAGCGTATCATCGGCATCGACTTCTATGCGGCTGATCTGTTCCAGAAAAACGTTATCGTCAAATGAAGGAAGTTCCAGCACCTCGGCGGTGACTGTTTTCAGAACATCCTCCCGCAGGCTCAGACATCCATTTGCGCCTGCACATCTCCAATGATGCACATCTTTCCGTGTACCCCTGCGGTAATTCAGACCGCAGCGCAGGCATTTGATTTTCTTGGTAAAGCAAGTAGAATCTGGGCGATTCGGAGCTGCGCTGTCTCTGCGCCGTTTTGCTGTTTCCGCCCGCCTTTCCGGTGTCCAGCAGTCCTGATGCCCGGTGTTCCTGCACTCGACTGTGGTGACCGTACCGTCCGTGAGGTGGAATTCCAGCGTTTCCCGTGCGGGAACGAGTACGGTATCCACCCGTGCGAGGAAAGCATCATCATCAAACTCCGGTAGCCCCAGTACCTTTGCGCAGGTTTCCCGCAGGTGCTTATGATTGATGCTGCCGCCGACCGGACAGCGACCGCCCTTCTTTTTCATATTGCCGCATGACCAGAATTCCTGAAAGTTGCCACGGTCAGTGCGTGTGTTGTGCATATAGCTAAGACCGCAGAACGGGCATTTGATTTTTCCTGTAAAACAAGATGTGTTAAGCGACTTATTTGCCAAAGCCCCTAACTCCCGCCGCCGCTGCATTTCTGCCTGCACATAGCGGAAGGTCTCCATGTCGATGATTGCCTCATGTGTTTCTTCCACGAAGTACTGTGGCAGCTCACCCTTGTTCTTCTTGCGCTTCTTGGTGATAGGATTGGAAATGTACTCCTTTTGCAGCAGAAGATTTCCCGTGTAGGTGATGTTGGTCAGAATGCATTTTATATTGGAATCCTGCCATTTGCATCCGTTCTTGGTCGTGATGCCCTCACCGTTCAGTTCACGTTCCGTTTCCAGCCGTGATTTCCCGTCAAGGAAATTCTGGAAGATGCGCCTTACAATAGCGGCTTCCTCTGGAACGATGATTAGCTGATCGCCAACCCACTCATATCCTAACACGGGATTTTTGCAGCACATTTCTCCGTTTTCAAACCGCTTACGGATGCCCCACTTCACATTATCAGAAATGCTGTAGCTTTCCTCTTGCGCAAAGCTGGCAAGAATGGTAAGCATCAGTTCACCGTCACCGGAAAGGGAGTTGATGTTCTCTTTCTCGAAGCGCACCTCGATGCCGAGATCTTTCAGATGGCGTACAGTCTCCAACAGGTCAACCGTATTGCGGGCAAACCTTGATATGCTTTTGCAGAGGATAATGTCTATCGCTCCTGCATCGCAGTCTGCCAGCATCCGCTGGAACTCCTGCCGCTTGCCGGTTTCCGTGCCGGAAACGAAACTGTCAGCGTACACCCCAGCATATTCCCACTCAGGATTCTTCTGAATGAGGTCGCTGTAGTAGCTGATCTGCGCCGCAAGGGAATGTGCCAGACGGTCAGATTCCATTGACACACGAGCGTAGGCAGCGACTCGTTTTCGCTTGGGCAATATGGGCTCTGTAGGCTCTATTTTCGTGATTCTACGCATAAATAGCCCTCCTTTCAGTATCCCATATTACCTCTGTTCCGGCTGTAAGTCAACGAATAATGTGCCGATTTTAGGTTGGTATTTCTCAATGAACATTGTATCAATCTGACGATATTCATCCTCCGAAATCAGCCCGTCACGGAGCATCTTCCGTGCGATGCTCATGGTCGCCTGATACATCATTTCACTCTGAAAGTCCATGCCGTTCACCTCCGAATCGGGACTGCAAATAGCACTGACGGCTGCAATACTTCCTATGATCGTTGCCGTATGCCTGAAAAGGTTCTCCGCAACAGGCGCAGGTGAAATCATAAATAGCTCTGCGGTTCACATCATCCTTATGCGCATACCACCACTTCATCCTGCATTTGTCAGAGCAGAACTTCTTTTGCCGGGTGCGCGGCGGCTGTATAATAGGAGTGCCGCAGCAATAGCAAAGACGGCTATCCTTATTTCGGGTGCAGAATGATTTGACCGTGTTTACGGATAGTTCAAGCGCAGCGGCAATCTTACCAAATGACTGTCCCTCGGAGCGCAGACGGATAATATCTGCCTTTTGTACATCTGTCATATCAACACCTCCTACTTCTCATTGGAAAGCAGGAGCGTGTTTTGACGAAGACAAGTGGGACAAAAATTTCCTTACGCGCGTATATGTGCGTATGCGCGCTCTATTATTATATAAATATTCCTTTTATTTGTACTATATAGATATAGTTGTATAACTTGTCTTAGGGTGGTGTGATTCTTACGGTCTGGGCGGCATTTTTCACCGAGACAACTGGTATGAAACAACTGCATTGTTCCAATGTTTCAAAGACTTGTTTCAACAAAAAAAGGGCTGCCGGAGAAAAAATCCCCGACAGCCCATATCTCATGCCTTATTCAGTTTTCCGCTGTATTTCTTCCCGTCCACAGTGACCTCAACCGTGATGCCTTCATCGGCAGCAGGCGCAGGCGGATTCGGCAGGACTTCCTCCTTGCCGTAGCCGTTCAGCCCCTTCGCCCTGATGATCGTGGGAAAGTCCTTGTAGCCGATGTCCAGATCGACATTGCCGCTGATGCCTGCAACCTTGCCCTTCTCGGAATGCTGCCAGATGCCGTATGCACCGCCGTAGTTGGTCTGGTCGCACCAGTGCGCCAGCCAGATTGTATACCACGATTTGATGTCATCAGCGGTGTGCGTCATGAGCGAGGATGCAGAACCGTAGAGACCGACGAAGTATCCCGCTGCCTCCACTCTTTCAAGGAACGCCCGCATAATGGCAGACACCTTTTCCTTGCCGAGGTCAAACTGCTTTTTCTCCTCAAGGTCAAAATAGACCGGGAACTCAAACTGCTTTCCCTTGATGACGGACAGGAATACATCCGCCTCCTGCCTTGCCTCGTCCTCGTCCATAGCGTAGGAATACCAGTACGCACCGACCGGAATGCCAGCCGCCTTTGCGCCTGCGTAGTTGTCCTCGAAACGCTCGTCTTTCTGCTTTGCTAGCTTGCCGAAACCAGCACGGAGAATGGCAAAGCTGATGCCGTCAGCCCTGACCTTCTGCCAGTCAATTGCACCGTTGTGCGCACTCACGTCAATGCCCTTCATATCCTCGCCTCCGAAATATTCATAGAAATTATCGGTCACGCTGCTGTTGCCCTGCACCTCGTCGCCGTACCACTTTTTGCCGGAGCGCACGTCAACGTGTGTATAAATGTAGGCAGGCGTGATGTTGGCGATACCGCCGAAGCCGATGTCCTGTGCCTTGCAACAGACGGTCTTGCTGCTAATGGGCTGTCCGTCCTGCCCATAGCAGCAGATGTCCGCTGCCTTGCCGAGTGTATGCTGTCCCGTGCCGCTGCCCTTGACTGCCTTATCATGAGCAGCACAACGGAAACCGGATGTCACGATGATCTTGGAGCAATTGAGGGCTGCATAGAGCGTCTCCAGCTTGGTGATGAGATCATCGTCGATCTGAAAATCATGTTCCTTGCCACATTTGCAGCGGAACTCCTGCGCATTAAAGTGCGGAGAAAGCTGCGTGTTATCGGTATAGCCGTAGGTCTTAATCATCGTTATCATCCTTTCTCCCTGCCTGTTTTTGCAGGACTTCAATGGCATTTTTCAGTGCGGGCGGATACGGAATGCCCATGAGCGATGTGTTTTCCACGATGGAAAGCAGCTCGTTTACGCAGAATGCAATGCACACCGCATCACGCACATAATTCGTATTGAGCAGAATATCCAGACGCACCGCCACAATAATGAGCATGAGAATGCTGCCTTTCTTCGCAAGCCCGTACCAGCCCGCCTTGCTGTTGAGCTTGCCGGACTTGCTGTGCTTGGACTTGCCCATAGCTCCGGTAATCATTCCGGTTGCAAAGTCAATGCCCATGAAGATGATGAGCGTCACCAGCGCAGAATCCCAGCCCCCGAACAGGGCTGCAATTCCGCCGCCGATTGCGCCGATCACCGTACAAATGCTTCCTTTCATGTCGTCACCTCCAGTACCTTAACAGCCCGAATCATCGGGTGTGTGTTGTCCGTCACCGCTTTCCAAGCGAGATAATAGTCGTCAGCAGATACACTGCCGCAGTCGTGCAGCACGGTGATGAAGTTGCCCACAGAGCCGAGCCAGCCGAACGGAATGGAAATTGCCTCGCCGCCGCTGAGCTTTTCGTGAATGTATCTTGCCGTTTCCGCTGGCGACATCTGCTGACTGCTCTTGCGCACCAGCCACATTTCACCTGCATCGGTCGAGCCAGACTTGTAGGTAAGCAGAATCCTGCTTGCAGGTGTGATGCGTACCGGAGTGATACACATCGTATAAATGACAGCACCCCAGTTAAAGTCCGGCTGATTGTAGTAAAGCGAGTAGTCATTCTCCGCACAGCAGAAATGTGGATACACATCCGCAAAGCCCGCAATGCTGCGGTAGCCGTCAATATAAAAAGTGTAGATGCTCTCACCATATGTAGTAAGAGCATCATTGCCGTTGCGGAACAGCGCCACCTCCGGTTTGCCGGACGGGATCTGCAGCACCTTTGGCACAAGGGTATTCAGCTTTTCGGACTCCGATGCCTGCACACCCATTGTTACAAGGTTCCGGGCAAGCTGATCGCGCTGCGCATCCAGCGCCGTCAGATAATTTGCAATGCTCATGTCGTCACCTCCACAATAGTCGCAAGTGCCGTCTCTACTCCGGACAGCTCAGTCTCCACGGCAGAAAGCCGGGGAAGAATATCCGAAATGGATGTGCGGCAGCCCTGCATATCATAGAGGATCTCCGTCTTGAAGCGCTCGAACACGCCCTCATTTACACCGACACGCTCATTGAGGTTCATTGCTGCGGAGTATGCCTCTTCCCAGCGGGAAACGTGAGAATCCGTGATGCCGTTCAGAGTTGCGAGGTTGTGATGTGAATGTGCCTGTCGCGCCACACTTTCGATACCGTCAAGCATTTCCTGCGTAATACTATCCAGAATGGATTTATTTGCATGAGAATGCGCCTGCGCAGAAACCTCACTCAGCCCTGTGGATAGGCTGTGCAGTGCGTTGCTGGTCGATGCGCGGAAAGCCGCTTCATCCTGCAAATACTGCTCGGTAATGGTGTCAAGAACTTCCTTGTTGTTATGTGTATGCCGCTGCGCATTCAGTGTCAGAAGCTCCTCGTTGATGGTCTGAATCTCATACTGTGTCCTGTCCTCAAACTGCTGCAAGTCGGAAAGCTCCTGCATCAACTTCGGAGTCATGCGGTCGAGCGTTGCCTTGTTTGCATGAGAATGAAAATCTCCGGTCGCCGCCTCGATCTCGCGCTCGACAATGATTGTGACCTCTGAGGTTTTCGGGTATTCCGACATATCCGGTGTTTCACCCGGCTCTCCCTTGAGCGATGCCAGCCACTCGGTTTCCGTACCGACATATCCATGCTCCACAGCAATTTCATAGGCAGACTTACCGTCAGCGCCGTGTCCCGCTTCCTCGATCTTCTTCAGAAGCTGCGCATACAGATCCGGCGTCGGCGGAATGGGCGGCTCGTCGTCGCCCACAAAGCCGGAAGGACGGATATTCAGCGTAACCGGCACAGTCGTTGCACGAACAGTCGTGTCGCTTTCGGTGTCGTAGCCGAACACCGACATTTTTGCAGCGCCGACATGAAGCTCCACAGGCAGATACAGCGATGTGCCATCAGTGCCGAGGACGATATTATAGGTCTCATCGCACTGGCTGAACTGCACGACCTTATGAAAGCGCCGCCAGTCTCCGTCAAAGGTAAACTTGAACTGCACATACTGGATCTGATGATCCGCCAGCACCTCACGCTCCATGATCTCAATGCTCTGGTTCTTTACAAGGAATTTCCACATTAATCACGCACCTCCGTCCATACTCTGTTTTCACGGTCATATTCCATGTATCCGTCAAGGCAAATTACCTTGTCAAGTCCGTGCGGATCGCCCTGACCGCTGTTGTTATCCCAATTACCGTCCTTCGTAACCGTAGCCCAATCCGCAAGGCTGCCCTCATAAACAAGCTCATGCAGAGGCGTGTAGTTTATCATGTGAGAGCCGATTTTCTTAACATTGTAGCTTAGTATAAGGTTCTGTAAAGGTGTCCCTACAAAGCAGAAACTGGGAATTTCCTCGCATTCCACACGAGCAGAAGTCAGTGTATGCGAATCCATGAACAGGTAATTTCCGAGCGTTGTCAGCGTTTCCGGGAGTGTCACAGATGTAAGTGCTTCGCAGGCAAATGCCTTTTCTCCGATGGTTGTAACGGTGGCGGGGAGGTTCAGCACAGTGAGACCACCCTGATCGTACATGAAAAACGCACGCTCTCCGATCTCAGTAAGGCTGGTCGGGAAACTTGCCAATGCCATGCTCTTGCAGCGTTCAAACAAACTGTTTCCGATTTTTGTGATACCGTCAGAGACAACAAGACTTCTGATATTTTCATTCTCCCAGAAAGGCGAACGTCCGATCTCGTAATCATAGGTCTCCCCTGTTCCATGCAGCAGGAGCTTTCCGTTTTCATAGAGAACATAGTGGATATTCTCGCCACAGGTGCCGATCTCAACAATACCGCCGATGATATCATCGACTTCCGTCTGGAGAGTATCGACCTTATTGGTCAGTTCCGCAATGGTCTCGTTGTTCTCCTGAACCTCTGCGACAAGCTGCGCCATCTGCGTCATCAGCTCCGTCACCTTGCACTTGCCGAGGATACACTGGCAGTAACCGCAGACGTTCTTATCCTCGCGGTAGTCGTACCAGTCTCGCTCAGTAAGCTCTGTTGCTCCCGGATTCAGGCGTACTGCATACATAAGCAGACGAGTTTTATTTTCGTCACTTGGCAGCGACGGAAGCGAAGGATTCTCCGCAGGCGTTCCAGGCGTGATTTCGAGAGATACACTGCGGACGGATTCTCCCACATCAAGGAGAATAGCAATCGCCACATAGCGAGGAAGCGATTCATCCTGATAGCTTGTCAGGTCGATGCTGTAGCGGGCATCGTTGATGAAATAGTGTCCGTCAATCCATGCCTTGCCGGTACCGAGTGTGACTTTCAAACCGGAAGAAGCCGCAGTCAGCTTAAACATCTGACCGTAAGTATCGAGAATACCATTACAGATAATAGACGAAAGATACGATGTGAAATCCTCCGCCGTATAGGTGCGGTCAAGCCCCTTTGAATTGAAAAATCCGCTGTAAAAAGCCATATATCACGCCTCCTTGAAAGTTGGTGTCAGGCTTCTGCCGTTTTGGTCGAAGCCCTCAATCATACCGACGAGCTGTATCTGCGGCTGCATCATACCGAAGCGCCGGTGCTGCACCGTCACATAGTCACCGACGAAATAATCGCGGTTGTATACATACTGTGTGTTGTGCGCTGCAATATCCGACTCCGATGCCGTTTTCGGCAGCACCAGCCGTTCCGAGCCTCTTGTTTTCAGCAGTTCGATATACTTCTCCTCCGGAATCGTGATCGTTTCTCCCTCGACCTGCTCTGTCTCGGAAATATCGTCCGCATCCACATACACTTCATAGCGGTCAAGATAGGTCGGCTCATCGCCGTCACAATATGTGGTGCGCTTGCGTTCATCACCCTTGCCCTGACCGAAGATATATGCGAAATTCTTCTGGACGCTGCTGTCCTCCGCATAGCTGAACGAGAGCAGATTGCTGTATGCGTCGGAGAAGATAATATGCGGATTATCCTCCTGCATGATGCTGCGGTCAGCGCCTTCGGATAGGTCGAACACCATGCGGTACTGCTCCCCGGAGGATTTCACCAGCCGGATATTCGCCGTGCCGCCCAGCTTCTCGCAGATCGTATACACCCACTGCATCAGGTTTGTGTAAGATATTTGCAGCGTTGCGGTCTGCTCCCAGCAGGTGCCGGTGACCGTTCCGAGGAAAAGCCCCGGAATCCTGCGATTGTCCGTGAGCAGCGCATTCTGCGTCACGACCTCCCGGACGATTTCGCTGTATGCCTTTGCCGCTGTCACGTTGTAGGTCGGGTGAATGATGCGCCGTTCCAGCAGGCACATCAAAAAGCGACCACGCACTGTCAGGTAGTCGCCGTTTTCAATATCTGTATTGATCAGCACCGATTCAATGATGCCAAAATGCAGGTTATCATCATCACGCCCGACGATTCTGCCGGTCTGGAAAATCTTAGTATTCTGCGGGTTTGCGGCGATATACACCTCAAAGCCGCCGCACTCGTAATATTCGATATCCCAGAGTAGTGAAGAAAAAGTGTCGCAGATTGCCTCAAGGGTGATCGTCAGCGCATCTTCCTCTGCTGTCATTCGGTAAACTTCAATCTGCATACTACACCCCCAGATACGCATTTGTGTGAACAATGGTGACTTTCAGGTTTTGCAGCCCGGTGCCGCGCAGGTAGAAACGGTTTCTGCCTTCACGCAGCGTCAGCCATGTCGAGCCGGAAACAAGCCGGTTGATGATGTTGGTCTTGACGCCGCCGCGATCAAGCGTGACGGTCTTGTTGCCAGTCTTGGTCGTCACCGTGATAATATCGCCTGCGAGGATGTCGCCGGTGATTTGCAGATACTCGTCCGTGTCCGCATTATACAGCGTGGGTGATCTGGCGTCCTCAAGGGCTTCTATCTGCAAGGTGAAGCCGATCTCGTCACCGTCATTTATGATCTCCATGATGTTCTGTGTGTTGAATTTGCCCAGTACAAACGGCTCTGGGTTGCTCTCTGTCGGGAACGGGAATGTGAATGCGCCTGTGATCTGACTGTAATATGCCATGACGGATTCTGTGGAATACCAGTAGATATCTGGACAGAGAATAGAAATTTGTCCGGTGACAAGCTGCTCGAAGTTGCTGACCTCACAGGTTTCAACATAGCCCTCAGTGAAAACGTCTATGCCTGCGGTCGCGTAGTAAATCTTGATGTAGCGGGAGGGTTTCACCACCTTATAAAGCTGATGTCTGCGGGCTTCCACCCCCACACCTCTCATCTCAAAGTGAATGACCACATTCCGCTTCTCAATGAAAGCGTTGTTGAGGTAGCTGCCATCCATGCCCGCATAGCTGGAGGTGCTGATTGTTCCTGCAGGTGGAGATAAGCCTTCGACTTTTGAAATCATATATCTGTTTGCGGTTGTGGTCATGTCAATACGATCACCGCAAATATTTTCAATAAATAATGTGAAAAATATTTTGTACACCTCCTGTTATGGTTGACAATGAATCTCACATGTGATATAATATGTACATTACTCTCGCTACTAAAGGAGGATTAAAATGCAATACAATCAAATTCTATCAGATCTTACGATTGGACCGGGTCCGGATCCAATTGGACCTTCGCCTTTTCAAATTCGCAGTATTATAGAACAGGCACTTGTTTCAGATAATTATACTGTAAATTGGATTAACAGAAAACACCAACCGTATCAATTAACCGTAGACAATGGGACTGGCCAAATTGATTTATATATATACGCATGGAGAATTTCGAATGGAGGTCGTCCTAATCTTCTAGATGAAAAACGTATACAAATTCAGAAAGGTATTGATGCAACAGGATTTAAGAGACCAATCTCAAATACTGAAAAAACTCTTTTGTTAGGTATCTATGAATCTCCTGTGGGACCAGTTTTTGCAGCTTGGGATGCAACATATAATAAAAATTGGGGCGCATCTCAAAAATCGTGCCAAGTTAAGGTTCAAGAATTACTAAATGGAATCCGTAATGGCATCAACGAATGTAAAGATTCACACAATAATATAATATATACTTTCATACCATCATACTTGGGTGATTATATTGATTTATTGCAAAAAGGTAATAGGTTGCAAGCCACAGCAGTTGTTGGTGGCGCAAACGGAACGATCACTAGTGGTTCAATAAAAAAAGCAACTCTTCCTAACAGAAAAAAAGAGTATTGCGATCAACCAACTCGTTACTCTCTTCTGTTGCAAAAATAAGTACAACTGAAAAAGAGTCTATTATTAAGCAGCGAATTGGTCAAGGACTTTTTAAAGAACTTCTAAAAAACAAATATGGCTGTAAATGTGCACTTTGTCAGATCACGACAGAATCAATGCTGGTCGCAAGTCATATAAAAAAGTGGTCTGATTGTGTTAGCGATTCTGAACGTTTAGACGTAAATAACGGTCTTTTGCTGTGCCCTCATCATGATGCTTTGTTTGATAAACACCTGATTACTTTTGATGAGGGCACAGGAACACTCATTGTGTCTACGACGTTATCTTCAAGCGAAAAGGCTGCACTTAGTATTGCGAATATACCAAATATTCAAATAACACCAGAAATGAAACCATATTTGGCAGATCATCATGCAAAGCTGAAAAAATAGTTAACAAGTTACGTTCTTATAGCGTTCTTGGTCATACGATAAATTTCCAGCCGCGACAGCGATTTCGGACTATTATTGGTCTGATTCACTGTCCGGCTGTTGTTATTGTAGTTGTTGACCACAGTCGTGCCGCCTGCGCCTGCCATTGCGCCGGTCACACCGGACATATCTACGTTGAAGTCAGAATTCATCGCTATGGTCATAGCATCCGCAACACCGGAAATTGCCTTCTCGACGTACTTTTTGCTCTTGTTGATGCCCTGTGCCAGTCCTTTCATGAAGTCCGGCATCCAGCTTTCAAACTCCGTCAGAGGTCCCTTGTCAGGAACGGAGAAGTGCAGATAATCGCTGATTGCTCGTGCCACGTCAGCAACCGTATTGATGAGATTGCCGAGCATATAGTTCAGACCGTTGATAAGGTTCTGCATGAGGTCGCGTCCCCACGACCATGAGCTGTTGACCTTTTCCATGACTGCATCATAGACAGCGCTCATTGCATTTCTGACTGCATCACGCACGCCGCCGAGCCTGTCGCCGATGCCGTTTTTGATGTTGTCCCAGATTGACAGCACAGCATCCTTCACCTGATTCATTGGATTTCTCACGATATCCGGCATTGCATTCCATACAGACTGCACCACGGTTCTGATTGCATTCAGCGCAGTATTCACAACATCCTTCGCAGCATTCCACGTTGTCGAGATCACATTTTTGATGTCAAGCTGTCCGGTATTGATGAGCGTTTTCATTGCTGTCCAGACCGCAGTCACGATCTTTTTGATCCCGTTCAGTGCTGCCTCGATAACAGATGCAGCCGCTTTCCATGTTGTGGTGATGACCTTTTTGATGTTGTCAAGCGCATTTTCAACCACAGAAACAATGGCCTTCCATCCGCCTGTGATGCCGTTTTTGATCTGCGACATCGTCGCATTGATCGCAGCATTGGCGTTTGTCCAGACCGTTTTGACAGTATCAAACACCTGCGTTATGAAGCCCTGCACCGATGCAACAACATTGGACAGAGCGCTCTGAATCACACTGCTGATTTTCTCAGCCAGACCGCCTGCAAAGCTGTTGACCGCATCATTGACCACGCTGGTATTTGCGTTGATACCGTCGGCAAGTCCCTGCATGAAGTCCGGCATCCAGCTTTCAAAATCCGCAAGAGGTCCCTCATCAGGTACAGAGAAGTGCAGGAAGGACTTGATCTTGTTTGCCACGCCCTTGACTGCGTCCGCAACCTTGCCGATACAGTTCTTGATGCCGTTGACAATACCGTCGATGATGTCAGCGCCCCACTGGAACGCCTGCGATGCAAGGTTCTTGATGAAGTTCACGGCAGCATTGAAGCCGTTGACGATGGTGTCCTTGATTGCCGTGATCTTCTGCGTCACGGCATTTTTCACGCTGTCCCAGATATTCGAAACCGTTGTTTTAATGGTATTCAGGATATTTGTGACAGTATTTTTGATACCGTTCCAGATAGAAGAAACGACGGAAGAAATGGTATTCAGCACACCGGAAATAAAACCGCTGATCGCATTCCACACAGCAGAAACAACCGCATGAATTGCGTTCAGTGTATTTGTGATATGATCCTTGATGCTGTTCCAGATGCTTGAAATCACTGACCAGATCGCATTGACCACGCCGGAAATGAACCCAGAGATCGCGTTCCAGACTGTAGAAATGACATTGCTGATCGCGTCCATCACCGTTGTGATCGCTGTATGAATAGCGTTCCATACAGTTTCAATGACGCTCTTGATTGCCCCCAGAACGACCGTCACAACCGCCTTGATGGTTTCCCAGCGCTCCACGATCTTATCGTGAATCCAGTCCATCACGCGGCTGATAATTACATGGATTGCCTCAAAAATCGTCTCAAACAGATACCTGAATGCCTCCAGCAGCGGAGAGATAAAGTCGTAAATGGTCTGCCATACAGTTGTGATAACAGACCAGATTGCATTCAGAACAGTGGTGATTGCTGTATGAATCGCATTCCATACGACCGTGATAACAGTTTTGATGAGGTTGATTTTCTCTGCGACGCTGTTGTAAATCGCTGTCCAGATACCGACAAAAAAGTTCTTGATACCCGTCCAGATAGTTGTGAAAAAAATCTTGATCGCGTTGAGGACGGTGCTTACGAAGTTCTTTATACCGTTCCAGATGTTTACAAAGAAATTCTTGATGCTCGTCCAGACGCCTACCCAGAATTCCTTTACTTCACCAAGATCGGTGCCGAAAATACCGCAGATCATATTCAGCGCATTTTTCAGCGTATCTTTGATGAAATTCCATACAGCAGAAAAGATACCCTTGATGCCGTCCCACACTCGGCTCCAGTCACCAGTGAAGATGCCGACGAAAATATCCAGAACACTCAGGATGATGTCTGTCACGGCTTTGAAGATATTTGCAATCTGCTGGAACTGCCCCTCAAAGATCGGTTTCAGGAACTTGCAGAGTCCGTCCCATACAGCCTTGATGACCTCGGTGATATTTTTGAAGTCGAAGCCCAGCGCGTTGATGCGGTCAACAATGCCCTGACAGAAGCCTGAAAAGATACTCTTGATCTGCTCCCAGATCGCCGTGATCTTGTTTCGGAAGTCCTCATTCGTGCGCCAGAGATGCACAAAAGCCGCCACCAGTGCAGCAACAACTGCAATGACAGCGACCACGGGCGCACTGATACCGCCGATGGCAGCACCGAAGGAAGTGAACGCCGCCTTTGCGCTTGCAATGATCGTAGGCAGGTTTGCTACAAGCTGCATAAGCTTACCGACGCCGACCATGGTTTTGCCGACCACCACAAAGAGAGGTCCGAGTGCTGCCGCTACAAGTGCAACCTTGACAATGGTTTCCTTTGTCGCAGGCGACAGCGCATTTAATTTATCAATAAGCCCCTGAATACGGGTAACAATAGACCTGATTGCAGGCATCAGGATTTCACCGAAGGAAATGGCAAGCTCCTGAAGCTGGGATTTCAAAATGGTGAGCTGACCGCCGAGGTTATCCTGCATGACGGCAGCCATCTTTGCGGTAACGCCGTTGTAGCCGTCGATTTCATCGGAACAAGTGCTGATCGAACCTTCCAGCTTCTGAATATCCGCAGGCGCAGCATTCATCAGTGCAAGGAAGCCGGACATGGCGTTCTTGCCGACCAGTGCCTGCGCCGCCGATGCCTGTTCCGATTCCGACATTTGTGCAAAAGCGACACGGCAGTCTGCAAGGATGTCGTTCAGCTCACGCATCGAGCCGTCCTGATTGGTGGTGGCGATCTTCATTTCACCGAAGGCATCACCGCAGAACTTGACGTCACCTGCAAGGGCGGTCATGATTGAACGAAGTGCAGTACCGGACTGCGAACCCTTGATACCGCTGTTCGCCATCAGTCCGATTGCCTGTGCTGTATCCTCACAAGAGAATCCCAGTGAACCGGCAACAGGCGCACAGTATTTGAAGGTTTCACCCATCATGCTGACGTTCGTGTTCGCATTGGACGATGCCGCCGCCAGTACATCAGCAAAATGACCGCTGTCGGCAGCAGATAAGCCGAAAGCGGTCAGAGCGTCAGTTACAATATCCGAAGTTGTCGCCAAGTCCTCACCGGAAGCTGCTGCGAGGTTCATGATGCCCTCGATGCCGTCCAGCATATCGCCGGTCTTCCAGCCCGCCATCGCCATGTAGTTCATGGCATCGGCAGCCTCGGAAGCGGAGAACTTGGTCTTTGCGCCCATTTCACGGGCTTTGTCACGCAGTGCGTCCAGTTCATCACCAGTCGCACCGGATACAGCAGCGACCTTGCTCATGGCGGAGTCGAAGTCTGCTGCGGTCTTGACAGCGGCAGTTCCGGCAGCCATGACGGGAACTGTCACATGAGTGGTCAGTGTCGTTCCGACATCGGCGATCTTGTCACCGGCTTTTTCAAGCATTTCTCCCGCCTGACCGAGCTTGGCAAGCGCCGTACTGGAAGCCTCCGCCTCACGCTGGAGGTTCTGCAGTTCCTGTTCCGTTTCGATGATCTCACGCTGCAGGGCGTCATACTGCTCCTGCGAGATGTCGCCGTTGGCAAGTGCCTGATTCGCTTGCTCTGCCGCCGTTTTCAGGGTTTCCAGCTTTTCTTTGGTAGCCTTCACCGCATCGGCGAGGAGCTTGTGTTTCTGCGAGAGCAGTTCCGTATTGGTCGGATCGAGTTTCAGCAGCTTCTGTACATCCTTGAGCTGCGTCTGCGTGTTCTTGATGTTTTTGTTGACACCCTCCAGAGCCTTCGACAGCTTGGTCGTATCGCCGCCGATCTCAACGGTGATGCCCTTGATTCTGTTTGCCATGCGGTTTCACCTCCTCCGTGAGGGCATGAAAAAAGCACCTGCCGTAGCAAGTGCTAAATTATTAAACTGTATGTTATACCGGTGATTTTAAATCCTTGTCTTGCCTTAGTGTTTTACTAAGAACGCATCCGCTGTCTATCACTCCATTATCGGAATCACAATGTGTTATCATCTCATAATCATTACCCATTGTTTTTTGAGCAATCGCAGTTAAAAGAGCAACCACATGAAATCCACGTTCTTCCAATGGAAGTTTGTATCCTAAAGAACTGAATGTCGAGGATCTGCCTAATGTGACTAAATCTCCGATATACATATTAGACTGCGAACCACCATCGATTACTAATTGATCACGAATAGAATCATAGTTTATCCGATGAATATTTTGTCCGTTTCTTATTTTTTCTATTTCAGAGGTTAATAATGAAGTGAGAGGAGAAGAACGGTATTTGGGAACCAGTGATTGAATTTTATCAAGCTGTTCCTGATGGAATCGTGCAACCTCTCTTTCAGCTTGGATTCGTTCTTGTTCCCACCTGCGTTCTCTATCTCTCTTGTTAGCATCTATCATTGCAGAATCAATTAACCCATATCCTATTATACACACTACGGGTATGCCAATAATTACAAGAATAGCAATCCACATAAAAATCACCCCTTTTGAAGTAATTATAGCACAGAAGGAAGAAAAAGTCAATCAGAACGCTTCAAAGTCCGCCTGTCCAGCGACCTCCGATCAGCTTGATCGTATCGCCGCCGATCTCAACGGTAATACCCTTGATTCTGTTTGCCATGCGGTTTCACCTCCTCCGTGAGGGCATGAAAAAAGCACCTGCTTTTCAGCAAGTGCTTAATGAGTAATTTCAGACATTACCATTCATTTAGTCCATCGTTTATATCTTTAGGTGCCGTATCTATTTTATAAATAAAAGCACCAAATGAAGCATTGTTTATACGGAACAATTCCGTTGCTGTTAAATACCTGCTTCCTTGCTCTGCAATTGCAAGTGCTAATCCCAAGCACTGATATTCTTCTGAAAGAGGCTTTAGCTTGTAATCAGAGAAATGGACTTTTACATTTATGCAACCATCGCCCTCATAAACTCCAATACCGGATCGACATACGCAATAATTTCCGATTTCAAAAGCTGCATACATATCTTTAACAAGGTTTGGATATAGAGATAAAACTTTTCTTTTAAAGTCATATATTTTTGCTTCAACATCAGAAGGAATAGCTTGCTCAATAAATGCTCTACTTCTACCTAAAGAATTTAGAATATTCTGGCTATATGCCTCAGATACTTTTATTGTATATATTGTCTTATACCATTTACTGGCGGACATATATTCTTTGTGTGGTTCAATAGATTGCAATTCATCATTATCTAATACAGTGTTTTTGGCAAATGTCAAACCTTTTGGAAGCCTTTTAAGTGTTAATTCACATTCTTGCATCTGTTCTTTATCATAGTTTGAACAGGAAGCGGTCAATTCCCAACGATACTTAAAAAAGCTTTTTTTGATCTATATAATTCACGCCACCGAATAGTTTTATATTCCAATTCACAACTGCCGCCATTTGCATATAGGCATTTGTTTCGTATTTGATGAAGGATTCGATTGACTTCATTTTTATCCATAATTACCCCCTAAGCAGAGAAAACAGCTTTAATATAGGACAATTATAGCACAACAGGAAGAAAAAGTCAATCAGAACGCATCAAAGTCTGCCTGTCCAGCGACCTCATGCCAGCCGTCATATTCGTCATTTTCCTTTTCGGTGAACATATCATTCACGACTCCGATCGTGAGCAGATCAAGCTCCGAGAGGGACAGCCCGATCTGCACACATCGGAGAAGGAAGAGGGGCGTTGTCATCGGGCGGTCAGTTTTTCGATGTTTTTTTTAGACTCCGCCTGCGTTTCCACGTTAAGTCCCCACAGTTCAATGAGCTGCGGCAGCACCTCGTAAATGGAGAATGTGTTGAACGCTTCGAGCCATTCGTCGGGGTTGTCCGGCACACCCTCCGGATCTGCGTGCTTCGCCATGATGTAGGCGATGTTCTCGAACACCTCAAGGCTCTCGATGTCGAGAGTAGAGCCTTCCTCGTCGCCCTCCTGCACGGAAGTCTGAAGGGCGGCGAAGTCCTTGTAAATATCCCTGCGGAACTTGATACGGTACAGGCGAGGCACAGCGGCACTCGCCTTGAACGGAACCTCGATACCGTCAACGGTGATCGTCTTTTTAATAGCCATGCTATACCTCCTTACTCAGTCGCGCTGCCGGACTTGGTCGATGTGGAACGAGTGCCGGTGCTGTTGTTGGTTGCAGCAGTCGGCATATACACAGCGTTGTACCAGTTGTCGTAGGTGGTCTGGTCGGTGCTTTCGCAGGTCTTGGACTTCACCAGACCATTCGGCAGCGCCGATGCCTTGAGGGAGAGCTTTTCCGTCTTGACGCTCTTGCTTTCCTCGGTAGTCTCACCCTCAGTCGCAGGACGGGACGCAGAGCAGCAGTACAGCACATGACGGATGTGGTTCTTGTCGCCGTCAAACTCAAACATAAGAGCAAACTGCGATGTCTCTGCATCGTTGCGCTCCACCAGAACGCCCTTTGCATCAAGCTGTTCGCCGAGAATCGCCGTTGCAAAGTCGGTCGTGATGAGTGCGACCTCCAGATCGCCGTCATAGCCTGCGTTGTTGTTGATGACATAATAAACGCTGTTGTCAGCGTAGAAGTTCTCGTTTTCACCGTTCGCATCAATGCTCAGGGAAACTGCACCGGGCAGGCGTACAGGCGTTGCGAAGGTCGGAACACCATCATCGCTCCATGCTGTGATCTTTGCCCAATGCACCTTGTTCAGACCGAATTTTACCTTATTCTTCTGCAGTGCCATTGTTATACCTCCATTTCGTAAAGCACCTCGTAGAGCTTTTCGCTCTCGATCCAGCTTTCGGTTTTCGTGTAATAGATATTGTGCTGCGTCAGCACTTCCTCCACACGGCTTTCCGTATCAGGCGACTTTTCATCCGTATACAGCTCCACATCAAGCTGTTTGAAGCTGTGATACATCAGGTTATCCGCGCCGAAGGTATCCTCGCCGGGTGAGAGAAAAATAACAAAGGGCGGTTTCGGAGATTCGCCCTCGGCAAAATGATGATAGGCAAACGGCATCCCGATCTCCTGCATCATTTCATTGATTTCTTCATAGGTCATTTTTTTCCTTTCAGTGATTGATTTTTCTCCTTTAATCGTATATAATGAAAAAAAGGAGCTGATTATAATGAGTGTTGGACATGGTGCATTTTGCAAAAAGCTATCTGAGAATGATGAATGCGTAACATATGCCTATTCATCATTTAACTATAATAACAAAAAATATCTTAATGACGAGCGTATATGCGATGGAAAAATAATTATCTCAAAGAAAGTTTTTTCTGATAGTTGGGGCGTTCCGAATGATTCTTTTGCCGAACTTTATGACAAGGGTGATATTGTCATAGAAAATTGTTCTAATACGTGGTTGAAGTGCTCAATTGGCTATGATGTTATGGCAGCCCACCTTTGGTGTAAACTTCTCAGACAAATTCAGAAATTACAATGCTTTCCTGATAAATGCAATTATGAGGTATAAGCCATAATCATGACAGCGCCTCCTCGATAAGCTGCGTGAGCATTTCCTCGCCGTGTGCTTCCGCAGGGGCGATATGCGGCTTGCCGGATACACGTCCGCCGTTTCGCTTTGCATGACCTTTTTCAAGCAGGTGCGCAAGCTGGTAGCGGTCTTTCGAGTGAACGGTCATTTCAAGTGTATGGCTGTTCTCCTTCGTTTTCTTTGTCGCCCAGCTCTTGCGGTACTTGCCTGTGTGCTTCGGGGCATTAGCGGAGATTTGCTTCTTGACCTCAGTCGCTGTCTTTTTCACAGCGGCTTTCATAGCAGTATCGGCAAGGTCTGCATATTCCGTCAGACCGCACATGATTTCCGCCGCCATATCGTCAATCGAAGTCATCCTGCTCACCAGCCTTTCGTGTACCTGCCGTGATCTTCATATAGTCGAGCGATTTATAATTCGGCAGCACACCGTTGATGTCATACACCAGACCACGGAAGCGCAGCTTGTGCGTGGTGGTATCGATGCGCTTGGTATCGGGTGTCTGCCGGACAGTGAATTCCAGCGATACAACTTCCTGCGTCACGCCCGCCTCGGTTGTTTCCGTTGATGTCTTTACGGACACGGCAGCCCAGCAGGAGAAAACTTCCTCCCACCGGGCTTTGTGGTTGCCGATGCCGTCCACCTTCGTGCTGTGTTCGAGGAAGGCGATCCGTTGATTGAGCGTTCCGATCTCCATCAGATCACCCCTTCCCGCTGCGCAAACAACAGCGAACGGAGCGTGAGTGTCAGCTTGTGGTAGTCAGCACCGTTGCGGTTCTCGTAGAGGTAAGAAACAGTATACAGCATAGCCTGCCGGGTGGTTTCCTCATTGACCGCAAGTGCCGCATCGTCCATTCTGCCGACGTCCTGCACGAGCCGTTTTGCCGTGTCGATCAGAGAGAGGATGAGCTTGTCATCCTCGCAGTGATCGACTCGAAGGTAGTTTTTGGTTTCGTGAAGCGTGATCACGAGCCGGACTTGACCTTGAGCGTCTTGACTGCCTCCGGCAGGATGAGCTTGCCGTCGAGACGCTCCATTGCAAGGAAGCCGACCTGACCGGTCATGGCGAACAACTCGTTCAGACGCTTGAAGGTACGACCGGAACGATCGGCGATCCAGTAGTAGCTGAAATCACCGAATGCCATACACTTCGCACCCGCCTTGATCTCCGGCACATAGCTGGAGGTCTTGTACGGACGGTTAAGGATGGTGTCAGGCACACCAGCGGAAACGGACGGCTGCCAGATGTAGTTGCCGTTGCCGTCCTTCAGCTTGCGGAGTGCCTTGACCGTGCTATCGTTCAGCACCCAGACCGCCTTCTTGCGGTAGGGGCTGCGGAGCGAATAGAAAAGCTCCATCACATCATCGAAGGTGATGCTTGCGCCTGCTGTAGTCGCGCCGTCCTGTGCACCGCCGGTTGCATTGAAGATGCCGGTAGGCTTGCCGGTGCCGTTGCCGATGAAGAAGGCTTCCTCCTCCTTTGCGCCGATACGACGGGCAAACTCACGGGCGATATAGGACGGAAGGTCGAACACGCTGTCATTGAGAAGCTCCTCGGAGATCTTGATCGCCGTGCCGAGCTTATATGCGGAGAGCGATGCCTGACCGAAGGTGTCATCGGAAAGCGTGTACTGCTCCTCCTCATCCATCCAGACCGCATCGCCCTTCGATGTAACAATAGGAATCTTGCGGTCGCCGGAACTGGTCTTGATCACAGTTGCCATCTGGCGGAAGATGTTCTCTTCCTCAAGCGCCTCGATGAGTTTTCTCTCGAACTCATCCGGTACAAGATAGCCGCCCTCGGTATCCGTGCCGACATGGAGGTCGTTGCGCACATCGATCCAGTTACGATTGCGGATGCTGTTCCAGAAGGCATCGCTGTATGCAGCAGATGCGGTTCCGGTCTTTTCCGGCTCAGTATTCTGCGCAGCGGGTGTGGTGAGAATCGGTGCAGATGTTGCTTTCGCCATGTCCGCCTCGATCTCTGCCTGACGCTCCATGCGCTGGATTTCCTTGCCGAGGTTCACGATGGTTGCTTCCATTGCGTCATAGGTCTTGCTGTCCTCTTCGGAAAGCGTACCGTCAGCCTGACGCTTGCTGTCGAGGAAGTCGCGGGCGGTATCCCACGCCTTCGCTCTCTTTTCACGAAGTTCCTGAATAGTCATTATACATACCTCCAATCAGTATTTCAGAAGATTCAGCCGACTCATCAGCTGATCTACGGGTGTACCTTTGTGTTCCGCAGAGACCTTCTGCATCAGGCTCTGCATGGTTGCTGCACGGGAATAAGACATTGCCGTCAGGTTATCTTCCTTCGGCTCTTCCTCATCCGGTGTATCTTCATCGGGCTTTTCATCCTCATCCTGCCTCGGCTGCGGAGCGCTGCTTGCAAAGAGAATCCCGTCCACCAGTCCAAGGGACTGCGCCTTTTTCGCATTGAGCCACGTTTCCTCGTCCATCATGCGGGCGATCTTGCTGCGGCTCAGACCGGACTTTTCCTCGTAGGCATTGATGATGCTCTCCTTGACCTCGTCAAGCAGTTCGATTGCCTTCTGCATCGCTTCCTTATTGCCGAAAGCGGTAGTTGCGGGATTATGGATCATCAGCATACCCGTCGGTGCGATGAGGGTTTCATCACCAGCCATTGCAACAACAGAAGCGGCACTTGCCGCAATTCCGTCGATCTTGACTGTGACCTTGCCCTTATGATTGCGGAGCATCGTATAGATCTGCGATGCCGCAAATACATCTCCGCCCGGAGAATTCAGCCAGACAGTGAGATCGCCGCTGACCTTTGAAAGCTCGTTACGGAACATGGCAGGCGTGATCTCATCACCGAACCATGTGTCTTCCGAAATCGGTCCGTTGAAGATCAGCTCGGATGCGCCGGTGTCTTCATTGCGTACCCAGTTCCAGAACTTATTCATCTGCATTTTCTCCTTTCATGTTTGAAAATTCAGCCGTGCGTATTCCCCAAAATAGAATACAGCGGCTCTGTCATATGCGTGTGCGGCATCAACAGGATTCGAGAAATATCCGAGAAACTTAAAATGTCCATCCGGATGAATATAAGCCATAAATCTGCCTTTATGCTTATCAAAACAAACGCCTTTGTATCCTGTGGTATTTGAAACGGGCATTGCTGAATTTTGTGTATTGCAGTGCTGTGATGTTATGCGGAGATTGCATCTGCGGTTATCATAGGGGTGACCATTGATATGATCGACAACACCGTCGGGAAAGCCCATCAGCAATCTGTGAAGTTTTATTCTGCGCCCTTCTTTTGACTGTGCAGTCGCATATCCTTCTTTGGATACCGACCAGTAGTAGGCGGTAACAACAGCAAGGTCGGCCGTATCGAAAATGAATGAACGACCGCTTTTCACTATGCATTTCATATGATCACCGACCGATTCATACCGGTCTGCGCAATGTCCGCAGGTTTTGGTATGCCCGCTTCGCAGGTAAGAACCTCTTATCTCTGCTGTATTGCCGCAATCGCATCTGCAATACCATACCGTATCGCGTCCTTTGTACATACCGCACGGGGAGATTACAGTAAGATGGTTGCATCTCGCGCCTGTCATATCAATTTTCATTGATGTTATCATCACCGCCTTTTTCATACGCAGCCCCTGCCATATTCAGCGGAGTCATGCTTCCGTTTACCATGAAAGTATTGCCGCCTTCCTCGTCGGGGATAGAATTCATATCCTCCAGCGTCCTCACATCATTCGGGCACAGGAAGCCGTTCTGAATACCAATACTATAGCCCTGCATTCTGCTTGCATAATCGCCGCGCAGCAGCCCTTCCACGTTGAATTTGATAAAGTAGCGTCCCTTTTCCGAATCCGAAAGCAGAGCCTTCTGCAATCCCTGTTCCCAGCGCACCAGCCACGGATCAAGGGTATACTTGACGAATTCCAGCGACAGATGCTCGATGTTGGAGAAGGTTGCATGGTCGAGGTCGCCGATCATGTGCAGCGGCACTCGGTAGAGCCTTGCAATCTCCTCAATCTGGAATTTGCGGGTTTCAAGGAACTGCGCCTCATTATTCGGAATGGAAATCGGCGTGTACTTCATACCTTCTTCGAGGATTGCGGTCTTGTGGGCATTGCCGCTGCCGTATGCCCGCTGCCATGCCTCACGCACACGCTCCGGGTTTTTGATCACGCCCGGATGCTCCAGCACCGCCGAGGGCGATGCGCCGTTTGCAAAAAACGATGCACCGTATTCATCACAGGCGACCGCAAGCCCGATGGCGTTTTTCGCCATTGCAATGGGGCTGTATCCGACCAGACCGTCAAAGCCCAGTCCCGGAATATGCAGCACCTGTTCCATCGGCAGGATGATCTCACCCTGCTGCCTGAAATTCGGGTTGTGTTCGTCGTACCGGCTGTAGCGGTAAATGAGCCTGCCGCGATCGTCACGGTCAACACGCACCTTATCCGGCATCAGCGGATACAGCCCGATGACATCACCTCTGCCGTTTCGGATAATCTGCGCATAGGCGTTACCGTAGATCAGCAGGTGTGCCATCAGCGTTTCCCGGAAAACGAATGACGTCATTTCCGGATTCGGCTGGTCGTGCAGCAAAAAATATAGCGGGTGCCTCGGCACTCGCTCTTTTCCGTTATCGGTGTACTGGTAGACGTGCAGCGGCAATTGTGCAATCGCCTCCGACAAAACTCTCACGCAGGCGTAAACCGCAATGATCTGCATTGCCGTGCGGTCGTTGACACGCTTACCTGCCTGTGTCCGTCCGAAGAAATAACTGTATGACGGGCTGTCGTAGCTGTCCTTCGGCTTGTCCCGTGACCGGAACAGTCCGCTGAAAATGCCCATGAGCATCACTCCTCTCGTTGACTTTTTGTATGACTTGTGATATAATAAAGGAAAACGGAGAATTCCGCTGTAAATCGGAATTTAAAGGAGAAGAATGTTATGGATTACTTTATTGACAGTACCCTGCTCAATTATCAATTGATTAGACTGAATAAGCTTGGGTTTCCGGAATTAGAAAAGAATACAAATATAAGAGTTGTTGTAAAGAGCGGTGACAACTTTTATTCGTTTGATGATTGCCATATTGATGACACGGATGATAGAAGATTGAGAACACCATTGCCAATTGTAATTTGGATAAAAGAGAATTTTCCTGTTTCAGTTGCATTTTTCGCTGCAAATGCCGATAAAAAAGCCCCCGGCGTTTGGAAGAAAGATGATATTGCAGCCTTCAAAAAAGCATTAAAATCTCCCGAACATAAAATGGATATACCTGCTGAAACTTTAAATATTACTTTAGAACAAGATGAAAACGGCGTGAATTATCTCCTTATCCAAGAAGGATTCAAGATCACTTGTGAAAATGCCGAACGTTATCTCTCGGCAAAAGCTCTTTGTTCTGTTTTGCCGTATATCATATCCGGCGTTCAGAATACGTCATTGAAAACAGACATTTCTAACGGTCGTAAGGCTTATATCATTGACCAGACAACAAAGTGGCTTTCTGTTTCAGAGTATACTGCAACCCCTTTTAATCATCCGGGAATCTATATTCTTAGAAGAAAATGTGATGATAGGCAGTATTCATATTACATTGGAAAAGCAACTGATATTAAAACGCGTGTGATGAGGAATGGAGGAAAGCTATCACATCCTGATGAAAAAGAATTGGATGATAAGCAGTACGATGACATTGCGTGCATTTCGATTCGATTTGACGATATTCTCAGGGTATATGATTGTTTGACAGAGAATAATGAAACAAAGGAACAGAACCCTCCGGTAAGCAAGGGAAGTCAGGTTGATTACGCTTTATATTCTATTGAAGATATCGCGATTCATGTTGCTGCGATGATAATGTTAAGTGAAGGAAAAAGGCTTGACAACAAGCAATATAGAGAATATACAAGCGAACAAATTGCTAAATTCTGATTTGTAGCTCTACAAAACCAGCATCTCCCTGCTGTCATAAATGCTGTCGCCGGAGTCGTTCCCACAGCGGATTGCCCGGTCGAGAGCCATGATCGTGGCAACCGTTCCGTCGATCTTCTCTGTGGACTTTTCCTTGTCGGGCTTGATGTTGCCCGCCGGATCGCGCTTGATGAAAATGTTATCCATATTCCAGCGCAGCACCGGATGCCCGTTGTGGGCGATCTTCTGCTCCAGCGTCAGCTTCATCAGCTCTTTGGTCGGCGGAGACATATCACGGTAGCCCTGACCGAACTGCACCAGCGTGAAGCCCAGCCCTTCAAGGTTCTGCGACATCTGCACCGCGCCCCAGCGGTCGAAGGCGATCTCCCGGATGTTGAACCGTGTCCCAAGTTCGTCGATGAAGTTTTCGATGAAGCCGTAATGCACGACGTTGCCCTCGGTCGTCAGAAGGTAGCCCTGCTTTTCCCAGAGGTCGTATGGAACGTGGTCACGGCGGACACGGAGGTCAAGCGTTTCCTCCGGCAGCCAGAAATACGGCAAGATATAGTAATGGGCGTCCTCTTCGGTCGGCGGAAACACCAGAACGAAAGCCGTGATGTCCGTGGTCGAGGACAAGTCCAGACCGCCGTAACATACACGACCTTCGAGGAAGGATTCATCGAAATCGACCTTGCAGGCGTCCCATTTGTGCATCGGCATCCAGCGGACGGTCTGCTTCACCCATTGATTCAGACGAAGCTGTCGGAAGGCGTTTTCTTCGCCGGGATTCTGCTTGGCGGATTCGCAAGCGGCTTCCACCTTGTCCATGCCGATTGTTTCACCGAGGGACGGATTCGAGTTTTTCCAGACCTCCGGAGAAGTCCAGTCGGCATCATCGGGAGCGCCGTAGATGACTGGGTAGAAGGTCTTGTCAATTTTTCTTCCCTCAAGGATATCTTTTGCTTTCTGATGCTGCTCGTAGCAGATGCTGTTCGTGTCCGTGCCTGCCGTTGTGATAAGGAAATACAGCGGCTGCATTCGAGCATCGCCGGAGCCTTTCGTCATAACGTCAAACAGCTTTCGATTCGGCTGGGTATGAAGTTCATCGAACACGACTCCGTGGATGTTGAAGCCGTGTTTGCTGTACGCCTCGGCGGAAAGCACCTGATAGAAGGAGTTGGTCGGGACGTACACGATGCGCTTCTGCGAAGTCAGTATCTTCACTCGCTTATTCAGCGCAGGACACATTCGTACCATGTCAGCGGCGACATCGAACACAATCGCCGCCTGCTGCCGGTCGGCAGCGCAGCCGTACACCTCGGCACGTTCCTCGCCGTCCCCACAGGTAAGCAGCAGGGCGACCGCAGCGGCAAGCTCTGACTTTCCGTTCTTCTTCGGAATTTCGATGTATGCCGTGTTGAATTGGCGGTAGCCGTTGGGCTTCAGAACACCAAACAGGTCACGGATGATGCGCTCCTGCCAGTCGATCAACTCGAAGGGCTTTCCCGCCCATGTGCCTTTCGTGTGGGCAAGGCACTCGATAAACCGGACAGCGTAGTCAGCGGCGGCTTTATCGTAATGGGAATCCTCCGCCATGAACTGCGTCGGTGTATAATCTTTCAGCTTTCGCAAGTGCCTCACCTCCATGAGAAAGGCGGCTGCCCTCCGGTAGCCGCCTTCGTGTTTTTAGTTGTATTCGTGCATCAGGATCGCCAGCGCCATTTCCGCTGCCTCGTTCTGCGGCGGAACATCCAGCCCCCGGTCGTAGTTGTAAACAACCTCGCCGCTGATCTTCAGCGTTGCCTTGCTGATCCTGCCTCCGTCGATCCCGTACTGGCTGCCTGCGTCGTAGGCTTTCACCCAGTAATGAACGACCGAGTACTTGCCGTCGCCCTTCGGAACTCCAATCGTACCTTCGTGCCACATATTCGTTTCCTCCGTTTTTCGTAGTTTTCGGTGGGCTTTGCCCTTCCGTTGTGCCCATATTAACTCTAAACGGCGAATATAGCAAGCCGCTAAAACTACAGAAGATTCGGGGAAAATGTGCGGCGGGTGTTGTGTATAATACACCCGCCGCTGTGATCCTTATTCGCCGAGAGGAATCGGCATCAGGATGTTGCCAACCAGCACGAAATCGTATGCCTGCCGGAAGAACTCCGTGTACTTTTCGGTCAGCTCCTGCGGCAGGTCGGTGAAGTCATCCTCGCCCAAGCCGCAAAGGAAGAACGTCCCCTTGATGACGCCATAGCCTTTGATCGGGCGATTCCACTTCTGTTCCGGATGGTAGAGTGCTTCCTCCTCGCATACCAAAGCGACCGGATCATCAAAGGGGTAAATCGCCTGAATGTATCCGCCGACCGTCTGCTGCAGGCTTTCAAGCTCTCCGCTGATCTCCTTTGCATCTGGGCGCTTGCCCGGTTCAACAACTAAAATGTTCATGTGAATTCTCCTTTGTGTTTATTCCGCTTCTCTTGCGGTAGTGACATATTAACTCTGAACCGAGGATATATCAAGCATTATCGGCAAAATAAATGTGACAAACATTGCCTGCATTTCAGCGCTGAATTGTACATTGCAAGAGAGCCGCACACGTGCGCTGTGTGGGGCGGGTTACCGAAAGGGATACCGTTTCAAGGATACCCGTCCCGCGCCACACGTTGCAACGTGGCGGCTCTGTGCGCCTTATTCTTCGCCTTCGTACTTCTCGTGGATGATGCCGAGAATCTTGTCCTGTTCCTCGCGTCCGACGCCGATGCTTTCAAGCGCCTCACGCGTTCCGCAGTCGGGGCAGATCGGGCTGTTATCCACGCGGGAAAGTGCTGGTCGGGCGGTGTACGTCTGCCCGCATTTCGGGCAGATGTGCGGCTCTTTGTTGCGGTCTTTCATCGCTGTACCTCCTTTGCGCTGATCTCGTAGGCGGCATCAAGGAACTTGGTGTCGAAGCCGAAGTTCCGGTAGCCTTCCTCGCAGGTGCGGATGTATGTCAGCGAAGGAATCCCGTGCCTGCGCTCCTCGTGCATGATGTAGATGAAGGCGTCCACCTTCTTGGTCTTACCGTTTCTCAGTTTCACCGGCAGCCGCAGCTCCTTCTTGTAGTAGAAGGTCGGGCAGCCCTCGTAGGCGTCCAGCCGCTTCTCGTCCGCTTCCGTGACCTCCCAGACCGCAATCGGTACCAGTCCGTCCTTCTTCGGTTCGATGGTGAGGTAGGCTCCCGTGCCGCTGCCCTTGTAGAGCAGCTCATAGTCGGGAATCGCCGTGATGCCGATGGGCTTGGCTGACGGGCAGCGGTACCGCATCTGGCGGATGTTCAGGTTTGAACCGTATGCGAGGTAGTATCTTTTCATTGCTTTTCTCCTTTTGTCTTGGATTCCGTTTTCGTTCCGGTACACACATATTAACTCTTTTCCGGCTCTATATCAAGCCGGTAAAACTACAAAAGATATGTGGATTTCCGGGCTTGCGGTTGTGTAGAATATGCCTTGCCGCTGTTTGCGCCGTGTGCGCCCCGTACAGGGCTTTTTACCGAAAGGGGCAGTTACTCGGAGGATACCACTCCCGCCCCACACGGGGCGCTGTGGGCGGCTGTTTCGCCGCCCTTGCCCGTGGCGGCAGACCGGTTAAGGTCTGCCGAAGCGGAAGGCGTTGTCGCCGGAAAGGTTCTGCGTCAGGGTTTCTCTTGCGGTGGCGAACTCGTCGCCAATGAAGCCCATTCTCATCAGCCAAGTCCGCATCGCGAACTTTTTGTTTTCCTTCTGCTGTTCCTTCGGGCTTGCGCTGCGCAGGTCTTTTGCCATCTGGCTCATCGCAAGGCAAAGCTGAATGTAGCTCTTGAGCTTGCCTGCGTGAAGCCCGTTCTGCTTGCCGCCTGCGGGCTTGTCGAACTGGAAAAGGCGGAATTCAATCGTGCCTTTTGTGAAGGTGGCGTGGAGGTTCAACATATGGTAGCGGCTGTCGTTGTAGTGGTGGGTTCTGCCGTAGTCGCATCCCTGTGCGCCGTACCAGATGTCTGCAAGCTGCGCCATCGTGGTGGGCTTCTTCTTGTTGAGCTGCTGCAGGAAATTCGGGTTTACCGTTCTGCAGTAGCGGTTCATGCGGCTGCTGTCAACCTTGATTGCTTCGGCGATCAGCGTTTCGTGGCTTGCCATCAGGTTTGCGAGGTTTCTTAGGCTCTGCGGTGTGTGTCCCGCTGCGCCGATGTGAATGTGAACTCCGCAGCCTCTGGTGTAGTCGCTCTTTGCGCCCGCCTTGCGGAGGCGGCGGATCAGCTCCTGCAGGGTTTCGATGTCCTCGTAGTGCAGGATCGGTGTAACCAGTTCGCACTTTTCGCTGTCCGGTCCGCTGATGCTGCAGTCGCGCTGGAATTTCCACTCGCGTCCCTGTGCGTCCCAAGCGCTGTAGGTTTCGTAGCCGTTGCGGTGGGCGGTGTACTCGCTGCGGTTTGTGCCGAAGAACTCGGCGGCGAGCTTTGCGGCAGCCTTGCGGGTGATGTTGTTCATCTCAACCTCAACCCCGATCGACTGCTCCTTCATTCTGTTGATCTGTGCCTGTGTCTTTGCGTTCATGGTGGTATCCTCCTGTTTGGTTTTTGGTGTGTTTTCCCTTTCGGTAGTCACATATTAACTCTAAACCGAGGATATATCAAGCCGCTAAAACCACAGAATATTGAGGAAAATACAGCCTTGATGATTGTGTAGTATACACCCTTGACTTACTTGCAATTGTGTGGTAATATGGGGTACGATGGAATAGGTCGTCACATTTCCGGCAGCCCCCGGAGGCTGTAAAATCAGCCGCCGGAGATGACCTCGAACTCATCTGCGCCTTCAATCAGCGCAAGGCTTCTGCCGTTGTCCCACTTCATGTGGATATTGCCCGCGTCGTCGATGATCGCAACCGAGCCGGTCGTACCGGGCGGCACTGGCGCGATGTCATCCGCCATGCGAATCAGGCGGATGCGGGTGCCTGCGGGATAACGCTCCCGCAGGGCTTTCAGTTCAGCGTCATTCGGAAACCGCATCGTCGGCGCCTCCTTCGGGCTTGCCGTGGCGGAAGGCGGAGCTTCCGATCAGGCGGCGGAGCAGAACCTTGCGCACCGGCTTGTACTCTTCGCCGATCATGCCGAGGCGCAGGAGGAAGCAGCGGAATGCGTACTTCTCATTGTCGCTGGTATCCGGCTTGTTGACCACGCGCTTGAGGTTCTTTGTGAACTCGCAGAGGGCGGTAATGAAGCGGGCATAGGCATCGCCATCGCCGTCCTTCTCGACCGTGAACCACGGGAACTCGACCGTTTCCTCACACTCGTTGACCGCAAGGCTCTCCGTATTCAGTGCGTGCTTCAGGAGCGTTTCCTTGTTGGCGATGAGCTGGAGCAGATTGTTCATCGACTGCTCCGTGAAGAAATCCCTCGGCATCGAAATCGTCATGGCTTCCGGCTCGTCCTCTGCGGTGTAGCCTGCCTTCTGCAATTCACTCCGGATGTCGTCCGGAAGCTCATCGCCGTGCAGCACCGCTTCCTTGTCGAGGGTGTATGCTCCGATCTGGTATCCGCAGCTCGGAACGCCGAGGTACTTCACCTCGCTGCCGGTCAGCTCACCGATCTTCTGTGCCAGTGCCTTGCGCTGGCTCTTTTCAATATTGAATCTGATATTCATGATGTGACCTCCTGTTTTTCACCGCTTGCTGCGGTTTTGAGTGTAGTAAACAGTCCAGTGGACTGTTTAGATATTAACTCTGAATCGCACAGATAGCAAGACTGTAAAACGGAGAATATGTGCAGGACGGTTTTTCCGATTTTTGTGCATATTACAGTGCCTCCAGATATTGACATATTGGCGGATGCACTGTATAATCATAGTAATAGAAATCGGAATTTGGAGTGTTATATGTTAATTCAATTAAAAGAACTTGATAATGACAATTGGCTTGAAACGTCAAATCTATCTGTTTCAGAAAAACAAAAAGAATTCTTCCCCATATCAAATATTTATTGGATAGGAATAAGCAGATATGAAGAACACACTGATCTCTATGCTATAATGCTTGATGAAACAATTATCGGGTTAATTGGTCTTGGCTATGATGAGGACGGTGTATCGGGGTTTATCAATCCGTTAATGATTGATATAAATTATCAAGGTAATCATTATGCTGAAAAAGCAATGGCTATTGCAATTGATATTTTGCAGAAAAACTATAATGTTACAAAAATCAATCTCGGACATCGAAAATCAAATACCGCAGCGGCAAGACTATACGAAAAGCTCGGTTTTGAAATTATTGGTGAAGATGAACAGGATTATTTCCGCACAAAAGTCTTATAAATTCTGATTTACGCGAATAATACACCATCAGCCTTCCTTCGTCTCGACCTCTTTGACCAGATCGGAATAAGGAATCTGCTGTCCGTTACGAATCACATACACGCCTTCGGCATTCCCGGTGTCTTCAACATAGCGGCGGAGAATGACGGAGGCGTATTTTTCATCAAGCTCCATCATGCAGCAGATGCGGTTCATCTGCTCACACGCCATGAGCGTCGAGCCGCTGCCGCCGAAGGTGTCGATGACCACGCCGTTCTCCTGCGTGGAGTTGCCGATTGGATAACCGAGCAGGTCGAGGGGCTTGGAGGTCGGATGGTTGGCGTTCCGCTTCGGCTTATCGAAATTCCAGATGGTCGTCTGCTTGCGGTCGGAATACCACTTGTGCTTGCCGTTCTGCATGAAGCCATACAGCACCGGCTCGTGCTGCCACTGATAGTCTGAGCGTCCCAGCACCAGACTGTCCTTCACCCAGATGCAGCAGCCTGCAAGGTGGAAACCCGCATCGATGAACGCACGGCGGAAGTTCAGACCTTCGGTATCTGCGTGGAACACATAAGCCGCACCGCCCTTTTCGAGGTGGTCTGCCATACACTTGAAAGCGGAGAGCAGGAAGTTGTAGAACTCCTCGTTCTTCATGCTGTCGTTCTGGATGGTCAGACCGCTGGCGCTCTTGAAAGACACACCGTAGGGCGGATCGGTCAGGATCAGATTTGCCTTGACATCGCCCATGAGTGTATTTACATCTTCTGGGCTGGTCGCATCACCGCACATGAGGCGATGCCTGCCGACCGTCCACACATCACCACGCTCCACGAAGGAAGCCTTCTCAAGCGCCGCCGTCAGGTCGAAATCATCGTCCTTCGCATCGGAGTCCGTGCCGTCGGAGAACAGGTCAGCCAGCTCCTTTTCGTCGAAGCCGGTCATGGAGAGGTCGTAGCCGAGGTCTTGCAGCTCCTGCATCTCCACGGCGAGCAGTTCCTCGTCCCAGCCTGCGTCCATTGCCATGCGGTTATCGGCAAGGATGTAGGCTTTCTTCTGTGCCTCGGTCAGGTGATCAACATAGACACACGGCACTTCCGTGATGCCTTCCTCCTTCGCCGCCATCAGGCGACCGTGACCTGCGATGACATTGTACTCCCGGTCGATGATGACCGGATTGACGAAGCCGAACTCACGCAGCGAGGAACGGAGCTTCTTGATCTGCTCCGGCGAATGGGTGCGGGCGTTATTCACATAGGGGATGAGCTTGTCGGTGGCGACAAGCTGAAAATCTGTTGTTGTTTTCATCGGGTGTTCCTCCTCATCAGAACCTTCTGGAGTCCCTTGCGGGCATCATTGACCTGCCCCTTGACCGCCTGTCCCTTGATGGTGCGGTACTGCTGCTTCGTCATATACGGGCGGCTTGCTTTCAGGTCAAGCCAGAAGATTGCATCTGCATTTGCTTTCATACCTTCCTCACTTTCTGCTGCGGAGAAGCTGCTCCATCAGGTCGTCCTGCGGAGAGCCGTCGAACTTGGTCGTGCAGTTCTGCTTCACGATGTCGAAAATCTCATACCAGAGGACGTTCGCCTGTTTCTGGTAGGACTGACTGAGGGATGCGAACGGCGATGCCACCACGCCTCCGGTCGTCGGGTGCTTACCGAGCAGACCATAGGTCGAGAGGGCTTCCTCACACTGGATAAAACGAGCGAACGCCAGCGAGTAGCTTTCGAGCAGACGCTTGTTCACCAGCTTTTCGCAGCCGCGATTCTTCAGCCATATCCATGTTTCCTTATAAATTTCATCAGCGCCGAGGGGCTTACCGTCCTTCTGCCGTGCCGAGAGGTATTCACTCGGCGAGGGCATATCCTCACCGACAAGGTCTGCGGCATCATCAAGGTCAGCACCTTCCAGCGCGGTCGGGGTGAATTCGATGATGTCGGCATCCTCTCCTGCGGCAATTTTCTCGGCGAGGGGCTTCGGCTTGTCGCCTGCGCGGACTCTGCGTCCGCCACGGTTTGTACCGTCCTTTGCCATATCATCACCTGCCTATAAAAAATGCCGGAATCACGCGGATTTCGGCTTGTAAAATATTCGAGGGGTTAATAGGTCGTTTGAACCGGACTTTTTGCGCGTGAGAGGGGGCGCCGGTCTTTCTGTGACTTCACCGTAGAGAAGTGACTACCCCCACCGGGCAGCCCCCAGCCCTCCCCATTCTCCTAAAAAGCATATCATTTTAGGAGAAACTTGAAATTAGTAGGAGTATTCTGGTCTACTGTCCTCGGTTCCGGTCTTCTTATCGTGACAGGGCTTGCATAACGCCTGCCAGTTCGTGTCGCTCCACATCAGGTAGTGATCGCTACGATGTGGTACAATATGATCCACTACGGTTGCTGTCACAAACTTACCCTGCGCCAGACACTTCACGCACAGCGGATGCTTCCGCAGGTACGCTTTGCTGACACGCTGCCACTTGCTGCCGTAGCCACGCTTGGCGGCTGACGGTCGGTCAGGGTGCAGGGGCTTGTGTTCGTCGCAGTACGCACCCTCGGTCAGTCTCGGACAGCCGGGGTGCTTACACGGTTTCAGTGCCTTCCTCGGCATCGCCGACACCTCCTTCGGGCATAAGAAAAGCCGCTGCGGATACCCACAACGGCTCTTTGCATTCTTTTACTCTTCTATTATAACACATATTGGGTGGCTCTGCAAGTATTCAAAGGGGGTCATTGCGGCTCATCATGAAGCATTTTTTCAAGTTCGAGTAGTGCGTCTGCCTTTCTGCGCTTAACGGTCGCAGTACTCAAAAGCATTTGCTTTGCCGTTTCCTGTGTGGTAAGGCCATGTAGAAAAATCAATTCCAGCACTTGACGTTCCTGCGGATCGGGCAGTGACATCAGCGTATGAGTAATCTCCAACTCGAGTGCCATGTGTTTTTCCCACTTCTGCTCCAACTCAGTCTTCATTTCCTCAATTTCATCGAGGTACTTCACAAAACGTGCCTCAGTTTGACGATTGGGACTGTTATGTTCTTCAAAGCTGCAGCCGGATATGCGCATCGCCATATCATGCAACTCGTCTATCTTACGCCGACAGTATTCCACTTCCTGCCGTGCTGTTTTAATCTGTTCCAGATATTCTGTTACCGTCATGGTCATTGCCCTCCTTGTTACGCTTTCTTCTTCTCAATACGGCATTTATTGCCGACAATAAACGAGTCACATTTGTATTGATATTCTCTGTATCAATACGTATCAACTCCCATTCCTCACCGAACTTCTCGCAAATAAGTTCATCGCGAATTGTCTCGTATTGTTTTTTCTCTTTTCCATGATATAATTTTCCATCAATTTCAAGTATCACTTTCATTTCGGGAAGAACAAAATCCACGACATAGTTATACACCTTGACCTGATGATGCGCTTTGACCTTTCTCCTGATAAGTTCCAAAGTTACCATTACCTCTTCTGTACTTTGAAACCAACCGCTTTTTCCGATATTGTCCTGAACCCACTGAATTCCGTGTCTATATTTTGAGATATCTGTAATTTTCGATATTCTTTTAATCGCACGATTCAAACAGTCCTGCTGTTTGTTGGATGTCTGATTATGACTATCAATAAGCATTTCTCGACACGCTGTGCAAGTATATTGAAGCCCAGATACATAATTCCAGCTTTCTACGGAAGCTCCACATATGTGACACGGCGGGTAGTAAATCGAGAAGCCATTTTTCTTGCTTATCCGGATATTATCAGCAAGTGCCTCATAATAACTCATGCAAATGCCTCCTTCATTGTTGTGATCAGCGTTTCGCCGTTCAGGTCATTAGCTAATAATTCAAACCACTGCGACCGCAGAAAACGCTCTGCTTCATTGATGCCGTCTCTGTTTTTCGTCATGAGGCCGGCTTTGTAATCCTGCAGGGCTTTTTCTATTACAGCAGCGGCAAGCAGCTCATATCCCATAGCATCCCTCCAGTTCCGCTTTGACGGCATCCATCAGGGCGGTCTGTGTTTTGTCCTTATCCTGCAACGCTCGCAGGATGCGTTCATCAACAGTGCCTTTCGTGATAATATGCTGTATCACCACGGTTGACGATTGCTGTCCCTGCCTCCACAGTCGGGCGTTTGTCTGCTGGTACAGTTCCAGACTCCACGTCAGCCCGAACCACACAAGAGTGCTGCCGCCGCTTTGCAGATTCAGCCCATGTCCGGCGGAGGCAGGATGTATCAGGGCGACGGACAGCTCACCATTATTCCAGCGGCGGATGCTGTCGGGCTTATCCAGAGTGCTGAACGGGATATGCAACTGATGCAGCCGTTCCTTGATGCGGTCGAGGTCATGCCGGAACCAGTATGCGATCAGCAGCGGTCTGCCGTTCATGCTTTCGATAATATCTTCAAGGGTATCCAGCTTCCGATTGTGTATCGGAATAACCTCGGCGGAGTCATTGTAGATTGCGCCGTTCGCCATCTGCGACAGCTTGTTACTGAGGCTTGCGGCGTTCGCGGCAGTGACCTCACCATTCGGCAATGACAATACCAGTTCTTCCCGCAGGTCGTCATATTTCTCACGCTCCGCATCGGACAGCTTCACTGTGTATTCGCTCATAACCAGTTTCGGCATTTTCAGGTGATCGGTCGCTCTCATGGAAACGGTAATGTCGGATATCTTTTCATAGATTGCATCCTCTGCACCGGGAAGCGGCTTATAGCTGTACACGATCATGCCGTTCCGCTTATCGGGCTTGAAGTAGGTGTTGCGGTACTGCCCGATAAAACGTCCAAGGCGGTGTCCCATATCCAGCAGACGGAACTCCGCATACAGATCCATGAGTCCGTTTCCGGTCGGCGTTCCCGTCAGTCCCACGATACGCTTTGCCTTCAATCTGACCTTCATGAGAGCCTTGAAGCGCTTTGTCTGGTGATTCTTGAAAGAACTCAGCTCGTCAATGACAATCATATCATAATCAAACGGCATCTCATCTATCAGCCAGCCGACATTCTCGCGGTTGATGATATAGACATCAGCCTTCCGCGAGAGTGCCATTCTGCGCTCTTCCGCTGTGCCGACTGCGATGCTGTATGTCAGTCCCTGCAGATGCTCCCACTTCTCGATCTCTGCCGCCCATGTATCACGGGCTACCCGCAAAGGTGCGATGATCAGAACCTTGTGTATCTCAAAGCTGTCGAACAGCAGGTCGTTTATCGCCGTAAGCGTTGTGACGGTCTTGTCAACCCAAGCCCATATCAAGCAGGAGTGCTGCAATCGGGTGTTCCTTGATAAAATCAACTGCGTATTCCTGATAATCATGAAGCTTCATTCGGCATCACCTCCTCGATAATTCTTTGTATGCCCGCCATACTGTCAAGTACATACACCTTGAAGCCTAACTGCCGCAGAAGTCTGTGCCGGGAAAGCTGCAAGGCTCTGGGCTTTTCACCGGGGGCTTTCACTTCAACAAATGCCATCCTGCCATGCGGCATCAGAACCAGTCGGTCAGGTACTCCGCTGAATCCCGGCGATACGAATTTCAATGCGATGCCGCCGGAGTCCCTGACTGCCTTTCGGAATGCCTGCTCGATATACTTCTCATCCATTTTTCTCTCCATTCTGAAACAGCGGTACAGAAAATCCCTATACGCGCGTATTACGTGCGCTTTCGTGCGCGGTTTCTTACTATATATTCTTTTATTTGTACTATAAAGATATAGTTGTATAAGTTGTTTCCATAAGGATTGTTTTTCCTTGTATCACGGGAATTTTGAATGAAACAAGTGGAGTGAGACAAGCCCGACTGCCACTTGTTTCATACGGTTGTCTCAGCCCTTACGGGTATAGATGCGCTGCAGTCCGTAAATGGGAAGCCTTTTCTTCGTACCGTCCTTTTCCCATCCGCTGATGCGTGTCATGATAGCGGTGATCGCATAGCTGTCCGCAGGCTTGATGTCCTCCTTCAGCTTGCCGAAGCACTCACACCAGATCTCAATATTCGATACTGTCTCGCGGCGCACTGAGCCTATCGGCTGTGTCGGTTCATCGGGGTTCTGCAGGAAACTGCGGCGTTTGTAGATATCCATCGTATCCCAGTCGGTCGGCAGCAGTGTATCCAGATATCGGATGACAAGTCCTTCACGGTCATCCTGCTCCATTGCCGCAGACTGCTCCGTCCTCGCATAGCTTTCAAGTTCCGCAGGCAGGAACAGCGGTTCACCCTCTTTCACATACACCAATGCCTCCGCCCACATCATGTCAATATCGAATTCTGTCAGATCCCACGGCTTGTACTGATCGCCGCCGGGAACTCTGACCGTCCAGAAGCGGCGGTTTCCGGTCACATCACGCAGAAAGCCGTTCTCGGAATTGGTCGTGCCAAAGAACACGCACTGTCTCGGATGCGGCGTGACACGTCTGCCGAAGGAAGCACGGTACTTATCGTCCTGACGGGAAATGAACGCCTTGACCTTGTCGATATCCGCCTTCTTCATTCCGGCAAGTTCACCGATCTCCAGAATCCAGTATCCCTGCAGCTTTTCCGCAGCAGTCTTGTCGTTCATGTCGGAAAGGTTCAGGCTGTCGGAATACCATTCGCCGCCGAGTTTCCCGATAAAGGTCGATTTGCCGATGCCCTGCGGTCCATTCAGCACAAGGATATGGTCGAACTTGATGCCGGGGTGATATACGCGCTGCACAGCGGCACACATGATCTTGCGGGATACCGCCCGGATATATGCATTGTCATCAGCACCGAGATAGTCGATCAGCATAGTGTCGATACGCTCGATCCCGTCCCACTCCGGCAGACGGGAGAAATACTCCCTGATTGGATGATAGGAACGATCGTCAGCAGCCTTCTGGACGGCGATATCATAATTACGAGCCGAAAACGTACCGTAGCTGGCATCGACATAGCAGATAAGCTGTGCGTCATCGGCATCACGCCAGAAACGGGCAGGATGCTTCCACGGCACTTCGCCGCTGATCTCCATGCCATCCGCCAACTGATTGAACACGATGCTCCGCAGATATTGGTCATTTTCCATGATCAGGCGGATGTTGTGAAGGCAGTTCTCCAGAACGCCGTCCTTATTGCGGCGCAGGCGTTTCTTCCAGTCATCATCGACAGGGACTGAGAAGTCGCTTGCCGCTTCAGACAGTCTTTCTTCTGCTGCAAGCAGCTTCACAGCATCAAGACTCATGGCAAACTTGCACATCTCACGGTAGGATGCCTTATCGTCCAGACCGCCGAATTTGTGTATGCGCACGATATCAAAAGCGTTGCAGAGTTTCAGGTATGCCGGGTCTTTCGCATGGTGCGAATACACGAACATATCCTCCTTGATCTCGACACCCGCCATACTGTGCGCAGTGATCAAATGCCAGCGGTTATCATTATCGGTCGGCTCATATACATCGGACAGGAACTCCGACAGGGCTTTGCTGATTGGGAAAAAAGCTCTGTTGAACAGACCAACAGCGCCTTCCTTTTCCAGAGGGTTCTGCACCTTCTGCTGCGTGACCTGATTCGCCTTGCTCTCACGGGAAGAGGTCGGAAGCTGTGTCGGATCAGTCCATTCCGGGTGCGCCGACAGAATATCATCGGGATCAAGCCACTCCTTGTCCACTTCCTTGAACTCAAAAGCCCCGTTCTGCGGACAGGATGGCCAGTACATGAGCTGATTCGGCTGATAGGAACACTCGTCAAAATAGTCGATGCCAAGCATCTCAGCGACATATCGGGCGACCGCCACGAACTCCTCAGGTGTCACATCCCGTGTCATCGGAACAACGATACGGGCTCTTGGGTTCTCCGACGTACTGGAGTGCGTGGTGTAAAGGCAGGAGGTATACGGCATCGTTGTCTCAAAGCTGTCTATGTATTCCCGTGTCAGGCGGTCGCCGTCAAAGGAAAGGATAGAACGCTTTTCGACCGTATCGATCTTGCGTCTGCCGCCCTTCAGCACACCGCCGACAAAGCCGCCGTGATCTTTTGCTGCATCTCGCTGTGTCTTTGACATCTTCGCATATTCCTCGGCGGTCTCCGTGGTTCTCTGCGGAACGCGCAGGCGTTCCTTGAGTTCATCATAGCTAATGGCCTTGTTCACCCATGTTTTTGCCTGACGGCTGTTGCCGTAGGCGATAGCAAGTGGTCTCATGTGCATTCCTCCAAATCAGTTGTAAAGTAGCGTATCGGGATATGCTTCCGCTTTGCACGGTCGATCTCCGCCTTCATGCCGGGACTGATATAACTGCCGAAAACCCACAGCTCCGCACATTTACACAGCAGTATGATATTCATGAATAGGGCGATATCCCGTTCTTCCGGTATATCATCATTCATGAACTGCGTGAAATATATGTGCGGTGTTATGGGCAGGCAGTGATTATCTACAGCAAAACGGCTGTATTTTCGTGCGTTCTCAGTGTTTTTCTCCGTATCTCCGGCATAGGGAGAGCAGATGTAGACGATAGGTCGGAAGGCGGCAGCTTTCGCCGCAGCCTTCTCTTCCTTCTCGATACGGTTAAACGCTTCATATTCTGTAGGACTGGGGTAGCCTTCGCCGTTATATTTGTCTGCCATTCAGCCCTCCTTGATCTTTGCAGCGTACCACTCAAGGTAACGCTTTCTCTCGTGGAAGTCCGGCACAGACACCAACAGACCAATATCGACCTTCTGCAGCGTTTCGAGCAGGTCGATCTGCTCCTGCGTCAGATACGGACGGATGCTGGTCTTCTTCTCGATGCCGTGCAGCACCCTGAACTGCTTTGCGGTCATGCCGAGGACAATACGGTTGAGCATATCGCACTCATTGCTGAAATGATACGGCTTCGGATCATCCTTGAGCAGACGGATGTTTTCGGTCAGCAGCGGAAACTCCTGTCTCGCCGACACCAGTGTTCTGATGAATGCCTCCATATCATTGAAGCGGCGGATATACAGTTCCTTGAACTGCGCAGCCTTCTTGCCGCGATAGCCCATAGCCAGAAAGACGAAGCCGTCACGAGTCATCACATAGCACGGCTGCTTGTGTCCCTGTTCGTTGATGTATGTCGACGGCTCAAAGTTGAGCAGTCGGAAATTCTCCGAACAATCGAGTTCTCTGATGTCGCGGATCACATTTTTATGTTCCTTTTCAAAGAACTGTGCCACGAAACGGCTGTCGACTCTGACGGTGTCCTGCTTGTCAACAAACACGCCAAAGTCATCCATAGGAATCAAAGTCTGCATAATGCATTCTCCCTTCATATTGTTTTGAGGTATCCCTCTAATTTTCATTGGAAACCAGACAGCCGTTTTGACGAAGGTTCTTTAATTTTTCTGGTAGAAATCGCAGTCATATCCATCGGCACGAAGAATAAGCCCCTTTGCCCACGGCGGCGTTCTGCCCATCTGCTCACATACAGCGTCCACGGACATACGCTTATCTGCCTCGATGATGATCTCGTCATGCACCGTTGCTACCATAAAGCAGTGTGACAGCGTCTGCATACTGTAAAAGAGCAGGTCACGGGCGATCGCCTGAGTTACATTCTCTGCGATCTTGCCGGAGAAGGTTTCGAGCCTGTCCCATTTCTTTGCGGTATTCAGCCCCATGTATGTGATGCACTTGCCGCCGAACTTACTGCACCCGATCTTGGGTTGAGCATAGGCAAGCCGCCTGCCGGAAGGCAGCGTGATAAAAAGCATTCCGCCGGTATATGAAAACAACAGGCCGTGCGTTTCCTGTACCGTTCCCTGAGACAAAGCGGTGATCGCTGCTTTCTCCAGATCACGCCAGAGCCGGACGATATTCGGGTTTGCTGCCCTCCACGCATCCACCAGAGGTTTCAGCTCATCTTCTTTCATGCCGGACTCCAATGCGCCCATGCTGATCAGCGCTCCGACACCGCCGCCGTAGCCGCAGGACAGCGTTGCCTGTTTGCCTTTCTGCCGCAGTTCCGAATTTTCGCCGTGCTTCTCGACCTTGCAGTGAAACATACGGCTTGCGGTAGCGCAATATATGTCGCCATTGTTTGCAAAGGTGTCCAGTACCCATTGCTCCCCGGCAAGCCATGCCAGAACCCGGCATTCAATTGCTGAAAAATCGGCCACAACAAACTTGAATCCCGGTCGCGGCACGAAGGCCGTGCGGATAAGCTGTGAGAGCAGGTCAGGTACATTGCCATACAGCATCTCAGCATCCTCATAACTGCCGTATTTGACTGTATCCCGTGCGACCGCTAAGTCCGGGATATGGTTCTGCGGCAGGTTCTGGAGCTGCACGATCTTGGAGGACTGCCGCCCTGTGCGTGATGCACCATAAAAGCTGAACATACCGCGCACTCTGCCATCGGAGCAGACTGCCGCTTTCATTGCCGTGTATTTCTTGACAGATGACTTGGATAACTGCTGCCGCAGTTCCAGCACCGTCCTCACAGGCTCTTTGACTGTTTTGATGAGGGCGGCGACCTCTTTTTTGCCGAGGGAGTCCGAAGGATATCCCTGCTGTTCGAGCCAGTTCAGAAGTTGATATACCGAATTTGGATTCTCTACTCCGGTCAGGCGGCTCATTTCTGCTGACAGCGTAGCCTTTGCCTGCGCATCAATACGGAGCGCAGCATCGGCAAGGGCTGTATCCACAGCAATGCCGCGATCATTTATCTCCTGATCCAGATAGAATTCCTCCCATACAGCATCGGGAACGGGATAGCGTGAGAGCCGTTCATCTATGGCAAGTTCCGCAACAACATCCTGCCGGTTGTATGTCTTGAATATTTCCCACTTATCCGGCGCATCGGAGGGAGCATGGAACTGCGGAACGCCGTCTTCTTCGGCATAGGGAATGCAGAAGTATTTGATAAGGGCTTTTCCTTCTGGCATCTTCTGCTGTTCCAGTTTCAGTGCAGCACCCGCATCCGCCAATGTGGACGGCAGCGCAAGTGTCCGGCAGTGGATCATGGTGCAGTGCCAGCCACGGCGGGACAGGTAGTCTCCGACTGTATCTTCGGGGATACTGTAGCTGCGGAAAATATGCGGGTAGTATTCGCGGAGATACCGTGATAGGCAGATGCGTTCAAAGTTCACATTATGGGCGCGTTTGATGACACTTTCATCGACAAGCGCACGAAGGATATCTTCGGGAACGGTCTCTCCGGCAGTGAAGTCAAACTGCTGTACCTCTCCGCCGTCAACGGAAATGCTCATAAGCGTTATTGCAAAGTACGGAGAGTCGGCATAGGCATACACACCGCACTTGGTAATATCCCGGTCGCTGCGAGTCTCAAGGTCAATTTCTATACAATTCATATCGTCACATCCTTATAGCAACAGAGCCCAGCCGCATGGTATTGGGCTGGACTCCGGAGTCAATTAGCTGAGAAAATCGTCATCGATGTCTGCGAAGTCATCCTCTGCACGGCTGTGTCCGCCGAGAGGCTCTCCGTCTTTCGTTTTCATCAGATTATTCAAACCACAAGCAATTCCTTTCGCCGTCTTTGTGCAATATGCATAGAAGTTGATGCTTGCACGACCGTAAACACCGCTGTACACCTCGGAGGTGTCGATGATTGGCTGACGGTCTGCATCGACCACGCCGGGAGCAGTGATGGAATTGGCATTCACGAAGTAGCTGTTCGCATACGCCGGATCGTCAGGGCGCTCGGTATCTCCGTCCCTGAGCGGCGTTTTCAAAGTGCTGAGAGGCGGAACGCTCTTGCTGGTGCCCTTGAGTTTAGCAGCGCCTTCGGTGTATGCTGCTTCGATAGCCGCCCTGATCTTTTCGATGGTGGCAGTGTCGCTCTTCGGAATGATCAAGCTGATCGAGTATTTCGGCTTTGCGCCTTCTTCGATAGCCTTCGGCTGCCACACATTTGCGTAGCTCCAGCGGCACACGCCGGTGATCACCTTTGTCGGAATAATCTTCTTTTCCATAGTATCAGTCCTCCATAAAATCATTTTTGGCTGTATTCCACTCCGCCCTGCGGTCGGAGATTGGAACGAGTGTCGGTTTGCCGGGTGGCTTGTGGATCAGGCCACCGAGCAGTTCTTCAAATTTACGCTTACCGAGCAGCTTGGTCATCGCAGTCAGCCCCAGAACCTTATGTTCATAAGGATCAAAGCCTGCAGCGGTGACGGCATCTGCAACGGCAGACTCATTGGTGTATTTGCGGACGGAGCGTCCCTCGACCAGTTTCCACTGGGACCAGTGCTTACCGGAAAGGGCCTGCTGCATCGCATAGTCCTTTATGTCGGATATCCACGATGTAAGGTCATCTGCCTTTGCAAGGATAGCCTCGATCTCATCATCAGTCAGTTCCGGCGGCATTGCGAAATCATATCTCGCAAGCGCAAGGTTGTATTCAGCCCGTTTGCGGCAGGTCTGCTTGACCTTGCAGAAACGGCAGTGTTCACCGGCGCAGAATTCACCTTCACCTGCGAGGGCGAGTGCAGCGGCAGGTTTCAAAACGGTATCACCCCACTGGAGCAGCTCTTCCACTGTCTTTGTACAGGTGTCGCAGTGGTTCAGGCGCGGCTGAAAAATTGTCATCTTCACCTCAGTAAATTCATACAGCGAAGAAAACGCTTCTATCGCTCCGAGGCTATAGCACATTAGCTGCGTATTGTCCTGCGCACTGACTTCGAGTTGACCGTATTTCAGATCGCATATATGCAACGTCTGGTCGGAGATCAGCAGGAAGTCGGCAGTACCGAAGCATCCTGCCGCCCAGCGTTCACAGGATACACGCTGTTCTACGAGGACGGTAGGATCACGGCACGATGCACGGGCGGCTTCGATCTGTTCCATCACGAAGTCACGATACAAGTCGGTCGCCTCATCCATTTCAGCATCGGCGCATTCCGGTATAGTGACATCCTCGCCAAGAGCCTGCCTGATCTTTGCCTCACCGATGGAATGCGCGAGGGTACCGGCAAGTGCATAACTGCTGCCCGTATCCGGTGCTTTCGCATTCAGCATAGCTGCGGGAGGACACGAAATCCACATTTTACTTGCCGAAGGCGGCAGGTTGGAATGTACGTCAGGCATTCAACTCACCAACTTCCTGCAGCAGCGCTGGATACTCGGTAGGATCAACAGCACTGAGCTTATCGCCGCCGTGTTTCTTCAGCAACTCCTTGACCTGCGCTGTCTTACCCGCACGGGACAGTTCCGAAAGAACAGCACGAACCTGCTCAATGGTTACAGTCGGCTGAGATGCAGTCTGCGGTTCAGCCTCCGGAGTATCGTCCGCTTCGGAAGTGGGCAATTCCTCAAAGGTATTGAGGTAGTTCTCAGTGGTCTGCTGCGTGAACTTCTGCAGCACGGCAGTGAGCGCATTCAGCGCATTTACCAGTTCCATCATCGGATCCATGTTTAAGGGCCTCCTTTGTCAAATTTTTTGCCAGTCTTTTCGATACGATGCTAATTGCAAGCAGGGTATCCACAAGTTCCTGAGTCTTTGCATTCACGGTTCATCACCTCCCTCTACTTTCCAATGGAAAGCTGATGGTCGATTTGACGAAGGATTTTCAAAAAAATTCTTCAGTCAGGATCGTGGTGACTTTCTTCATACGGGAGAGAAGCGTGGTACGGGGAATATCCAGTTCCTGCGCGATCTCTGTATCGGACAGACCATTCTGACGCAGCTCAAAGGCACGGAAGATACCCGGCACAAGCTCGTCCATTCTTTTAATAAGTGCTTCGAGCAGAAGCTGGTCGGCTGCGATCTCCGCTGTATCCGATGCCTCATCGACAATCTTGTCGAGCATGGTCTCCTCATCACCCTCGTCATTTGTGGTCGGGCAGTCGAGGGAAAGCGTGTCTCCGGCACGGCGGTACTTGCAGGTGCAGCAGTCCATATCGCAATAGCGGTAGTTTGCCTTCGGGCAGGCACAGCGGCCATGATTCTGCTGTTTGCGACGATATGCGTTGATATCGCGGTAATAATCATCGTGGACTTCCTTTGACACCTCAATCGTTTTGTTCATTTGTCTCAGATAGATTTGCATAAAAACCTCCGTTCGATTAGGAACGGAGGCATAAACCGGCTGCAAAATGGGCGCAAAAACCCAGACCGCATTCGGGAAGGAATTACTCCGTTCCTGATTGCGGCCGCCAGCGCAAAAGGCAGCCTTTCATATTTAATTCAGACTGAGATTACCCATTGCGCCACCGCTGATCAGACAGTGCAGATAATCTCGGTAAGCAGTTTTTTGTCATGCTTGGGACAATGCTATTGACTTTTCCTTGCCTATGGTGTAAAATCAAGGTAGGTATATTGGTGGAAGCACTGGCAAGCCGTTATAACGGCAACAGAGATTATATCCTGCAAGCAAGGCTTGACCTACTGCATAGCCGAGAACTGTCTCGAAACCGCCATGCATACCTAAACCACCTTGATTACGCGGGATGCCTATGTTCGACATCAGGGCTACATCATAAGCGGCTCCATGAAGTTGATTCATGGGCAAACCCGTGGAAGCGTATGGATTTTCATAGCCAGCTTGAATTTGAAACCATTTCTGTTGAATTGCAGCGTTTACGCATGAGGCGAATTCTGCTGGAGTGGCTGGCAGTGACTGCCTACCTAATGGAAACGAAATATTGTACATCATTCCGAAGTACCTCCTTATATTTTAGTGGTATTGTGACCACCTGCTAACATTATTGCATATTTTTGATTTCCTTGCAGGATCGCATCGGAACTTTTCGGAACATTTCGGAATTACCACGAATTCTTCATACGGACACAAACGAAAGGCCGTGAGTATATGAATCTTATAGAACTGATAGAAATAATGAGAAGATACTATTCTGGTATAGAAAAGAAATCAAAATACAACTTTTTTATGCTATTGGTTGACAATGCTATAACTGACGATGTTTCAAATCCATTCGATGGTCTCCAACCCGAAACAATACAACGCCAAGTCAATGGGAGTATTAGGTTTAAAAAGGCTAGGCTGGAAGGAGTTTTAGCATCAAAAGATTCTAAAAGACTTAGATTATTTATCAAGGAGCATTATCCAGAAGAACAGCAGTGTGATATGGAAAAAGAGATTCAAGACCAGCTTCCTGATTTCAATTGTGAAGAGCATGATTTTGTGTATTCGTGTTCCGAATTATTTTATAGCTTAGTTCGCCAATATATTGATAATAAATCAAATATACCATCCAAGTCTCGTAAAAAGGTCCAATCATCTACTCCTGATGGCATAATAGATGCTTTTGAGAAGACATATAAAAAGGAAATATCGCTCCCAAATGTTCTTTCAGGAATCAGATCAGAAATATGGAAGGAAATAGATGCAATCATTAATACTTGCAAATCTTTCAAGCGGAAAACCGAGGAGTTAAATCGCGCCATTACCATCTTGAATAATGCAAGAGTTGAAAATGATCAAGCAAAGTTCGATTCGAATTATCCTACATACGACAAGCTGCGTGATGAGAACGAGTCTCTATTTAACGAGATTTTCCGAAAGTGGGGGCATCTTTACAAAACATATGCTAATATCATAGAAATTCGAGAGATTACTCGTATTGACTTTGCACACTCAGTCTTAACACCGCCAGAAAACAAACTGATTCATATAGCTGGTGATAATACGGATAATTTTATAGAGAAACTTAGGCAACTCTCTGAGGACTACCTATTTACTTAACCTATGCCATCTGCTCCCAGTATACTGCAAGGCATAAAAAATAACCATCAAGTAACACTTGATGGTCGAAAATGGCGCAAAAAGGGGCTATTCCACTTATTCCAATCAAAGGAATCAGCGGAATAGCCCCTAAATATGTTATAGAGCATCAAGTGGCACTTGATGCTGAAAAGCACATAATCATCACTTTCTGCGTTTTGCACAAATCTGCTTAGCAGTAGCTGTACATTATTACTACGAATCCAATTCGCATAGAGTTACCTTTAGTTTTGCCTGATTAAGGTACATTTGCCAGCGTTCTATAGTCTCATCCGTATGCTCGTCTACGAGCCATCTGAAGAACCTGCCTTCCATTGTATTTGGAAAATCCATACCGATTTTCTTCATCAAGTCATAGCAATATTCTTTGTTAAGATTCAGGCCAATAAACAGTTTTAGCAAGGTGTGGAAAGAGACAGTCTTGTCCGTCTTATTGCGCAGTTCGCTAATTGTCTGCGTACTGAGGTTTGAACGTTCACTCAGCATCTCCGCAGTAAGTCCTTTGCGGGTAATATGGTAGTCGACAGTTTTATGGAATGAACCGGGCAGTTCATCGAAATCGCTTTCAAACTGTTGCGACAGCTTAACAATTTCTGCAATGGCAGCAGCCTCTTCCTCGGTCAATTGGTTCTTGGCGAGTTCGGCATCATACTCCGCTTCGAGCAAGGAGTCAGCTGTGACCTCACGGCACAAAAAGCAGGCACGATAAAACGAGTCATCATAATCAAACTTGATGCGCTTTTTACAGGTGAATAGGAAACAACATTCATCGACATGATCCAGTGCATACTGCGTCATTTCTGGATGCTCTTCATCATTGAACTGAATATACTTTGGTGAATTTATACAGAGCATATTGTTTACGAAAACAATCCTGCTCTCTTTATAGAGGGCATCCAGAGCCGGGTGCGTTATAATCATGCGTAGTGCACTGATAGAATCTACTACGAAACTGCCGTTTTTGCCAATGATCTTAGAACCAAAGGAGAAGTGGGGGATGGACTTTCCTTCTATGTATACATATGTACCATGTGCTTGTTCAAAGCCCAACTCAATAGCGCGGAGTTTGGCTGCAAGTCGGGAAACCTGAAAGAAATCAGCGGTATCCTGAATTGCCTGAGCCATTACTTCCGCATCTCTGGTGCTTGCTGGCATACACTGACGCAAATCATGAAGTCGATCTTGAATGAACTTTTTAGTAGTAGATGCGGGCATCAGGATTTTCGGAGCAAGGGTGTTTGCCTGCCACTCGATCCACTCCAGTGGGGTCGATTTTGCTTTATCTTTTCCATACGCTTCAACAATCTCGCAAGATACAAAACGGTATTCTTGCCTCAGTAAGCGCATCAGTTCAAAAAACATTTTGTGTCGCTTCCAATGTACACACTCATGAATAATCGTATTATTCATCGTTCCGATATTGTACATAAAAAACACATCTGGATTCACCAGCATAGTTCCCGGCGGCACTGTAATTTCCTCAGTTTTCGGATATTTGTTGCCTTTATATACCGTGACCGTGGAAGTCACAAAATATGTTTTACCGAAAATGTTATCATCCAGCGGCGCAAGATACAACTTCATTCCCAGATCACTGACAATTTCCTGTATAGGCAGCGGCATGGCTGTATCCAATGCCTTTGCACAATGGTCGCGCAGGAAATCTTCCGCTACTTTATCAGCATCTTCGCTGTAGAGATAAGGGACAAGGTAATGATCGAGAGCGGTTTCTTTATCAAACTTCTCTTTACTGTACTCTTCCACATGAACAATCCTAACGCCATGCAGTCCATCCTTCAATATGCCCTCAAAATATACGGACATCCAAACTGACTTTGAATCTGATTCATAATCATAACGAGATTTGCCAGATACAATGACATCGGCATTAATGCTTAAACGGAAATGCAGAGCATCACCTCCGGGCGTCTTAAAAGTCGCTCCCATAACATGATAGTCGTCCAATTCAAATTTGCATACATCCGGAATAAGATTTGTTGACAGAAACGAAGATCCTTTTTTCTGAAATAAGAAACTGTTGATCTTTTTATATATTGCATCATAGTAATTATCGTACATATACTCTTCAAAAGTATGGTAAGTCTTCATCATAGTGACTCCTTTCGAGAGAGGTGTTGCTTGTATATGTACTATTATAGCATATTTCTACGATATTTACAAGGTAATCAATGGGCTGCTCAAAATAGCCAATATTAACAGACTATTTATATAAAAAGCATCGAATGTACGAGTGTCGCAATAAAAAGCTCGAAAAGTCATAGTATACTATTGACTTTTCGTCTGCTTTGATATATAATGGAAAGAGTGCTAAACACCCTAAAGATGCTAGAGAGGAGTATATAATGGGAATCAACTACAAAAAGTTGTGGAAACTACTAATAGATAAAGATATGACCAAAACTGATTTGCGTATGCAAACGGACATAGCATCAAGTACTTTATCTAAGATGAGCAGAAATGAATATGTATCTTTAGATGTTCTCGTAAGAATTTGTTGTGTTCTTGATTGTGAACTAAGCGACATTACAGAAATTGAAAAATGAAATCGAGGTTTTATATTAATGGCAAAGAGTAAAAAGCTGCCTATTGGGGCTGTTAGTTTGTTTTCTGGTGCAGGTGGTCTTGATGTTGCAAGTTTCCTTGCTGGTGTTCCTGTTTTATCAAGCACAGATTTTGATGATGACTGTATTGAGACACTCAAACTGAACGACTTGTACGGAGATACAGAAATAATAAAAGGTGATCTTCATGAAATTTCTAGTGATGTTTTCAAGTCGATAGTTCAGAAAAGAAATCCGGAAAAGTTCATCGTTATTGGTGGTGCACCGTGTCAGCCATTTTCTAAAGCCGGATACTGGGTTGGCAATAGTACCCGTAAAGGAATAAACGATCCAAGAGCAACTTTAGTAGACGAATATTTACGTGTTGTAACAGATTTACATCCGGCAGGATTTGTTTTTGAGAATGTTGAAAGTTTACTTCATCCTACAAACAAAGTTATTGTTGACAAATTTATCGAGATCATTCAACAACAAGGTTACAAGTACAAGATTGTTCGTGCTAATGCTCTTGATTATGGAGTATCACAAAAAAGAAAAAGGTTATTCATTATTGGAACGACTGGTGAATTCAAATCTGAAGCACCTCGAAAAACAAACTGTCCGCCAGAGGAATGTGAAGCAACAGGTCTTAAGCCTTATGTTAATGTCGGTGAAGTGATTAGTGGCTTTGACGGTCCAGAATTCTTTGAGCCGGAAGAAGTCACCAAAGGCGGCACATATCATTCTGATCTGTGCGAGGTTCCTCCAGGAATGAATTATAAAGCACTGACCGCATGGTATGGCTATGAAAATCCTAAATTTGTTGCCGACAAAAGATTTTGGAGTTTCCTGCTGAAGTTGTCACCTGATATGCCTTCGTGGACAATTACAGCGCAACCGGGTCCTTGGGTTGGACCTTTCCATTGGGATAACAGACGTTTAAGAGTGCCAGAGATTGCAGCTATTCAAACTTTCCCAAAAGGATATAAGTTTTATGGTAGCAGAAGATCTATCCAGAAACAAATCGGCAATGCTGTGCCATCGTTAATGGGTAAGGCAATGATAGAATTTCTGAAGGAGAGTTTGGAATAATGGCGATAAATGTACTAAGTATATTTTCCGGCGGTGGTGGTATAGACTGTGGCTTCCGTAAAGCAGGATTTGAAATTGCTTTTTCTACTGATTTCTGGGAGCCCGCATGTCAGACACTTGAAAAAAACCATAGTAGTAAGCTGGTTAAGTGCTGCGATATACGAAAAGTAAATTATGAACAAGAATTAGCTTCAATTGGGATGAAGCTTTCTGATATTGATGTATTAGCAGGAGGCCCGCCGTGTCCTGCTTACTCAAAATCTAGATTTTACAGAACAGATAAGAAACGAGCATTGGAAGATGAGAACTCATTTACTCTTTACGAGTACTTCCGTGCACTCGAAGAAATACGTCCGAGAGTTTTCTTTTTCGAGAATGTCTTTGGCTTTGTTTATAAGCCACACAAAGCAGCATTCGATTTGCTGAAAGAGCGAGCAGATACACTCGGCTATGACATTAGTTTCAAAGTGATAAACACTGCAAACTATGGTGTTCCACAGATTCGAGAACGTTTCATTTGTGTAGGAATAAAGCGAGGCTTCGGTTCTCCTTTCGTTTTTCCTGACGAAACACATTATAATCCTGAAAAAGGAACTCCACTTGACAGCAATATGCGTCCGTGGGTAACTTGTGGAGAAGCTATAGGTGATTTAGATTATGATCTTCCCGAGGACGTGAATATGCAAGCAGGCTCAAAGCATAAAGACCTTCTGAAACTTGTGCCTCCGGGAGACAACTATCTTTACTTCACTGCGGAAAGAGGCTATCCGAATCCGATTTTTAAGTGGCGTTCGCGTTATTGGTCGTTTTTACTTAAATTGTCTCCGGAAAAGCCATCATGGACGATACAGGCAAGTTTTTCAAATAATATGGGACCGTTCCACTGGAAGAATAGATTCCTCAGAATTAATGAAATTAAACGTATACAAACTTTCCCTGATGACTATGAATTCTGCGGAGATTTCAGAGATCAGTGGCGTCAAATCGGAAATGCAGTTCCGCCTCATCTTGTTGAACAGATTGCATCTGAAATTGAAAAACAATACTTTACTGAAAAATAGGGAGGTAAAAAATGGCTGAATACTTATGGGCAAAAGCTGATGGCCAGATAATAGGAGCAGAATATAATCCCAGTACAGACACATTAAAAAACGACCAAGTACAGAATATTCTGCAAAATGCATTCACTCAATTTGGTCATACTGCGACATGTAAGCCAGTGAGCAGCGATTTTGGCGAAGTTTATGAGATAATCTTAGACGGAGATACCGCAAAGCCAATTTATGTCTGTGCAAAAGGAACAACTCCCGGAGGTAGAGATAATTTAAAAGACGAGCAGCGCATTCAACAGAAAAAAGAACAGATTAATAAGGCATTTGATCTTTCTCAAAAAGGGTATCGTACTATACACCTTGGAGTCTATAGAAGAGAAAGTCAAATAATCTTTTGCGCATGGCTTTTGAAACACTCAGATGCAGCTCCGAATTCACCTGTATCGAAACAGATTAAAATCAAGACAATTGCAGATGCCATGAAGAAAGGTTTTGTAACACAAGAGAAGAAAGACAAAGCTGGGATGGAACTGGCATGTGCTTTTAGAAAAGAGTTCCTGTTCTTCTATCTTGAAAATTTCCGGTGGTTTCATAAGAAACCTATAACCACATTGACATCTCATACCACACCCTTACCGGATAAAACATTTACTGGATTAAGGAAGGGGGAAAACATTTTATTATATGGTGTCCCCGGGTGCGGAAAAAGTCATACGATAAAGACGGAATTCTGTGATGATGAGAAATATATGGAAAGAGTCGTATTCCATCCAGACTATACTTCTTCAGATTTTATTGGCCAGATAATGCCAACAAATATTGATGGCCACATAAGCTATCCTTTTGTCCCGGGACCATTCACTCGTATTCTAAAAAAAGCCATCGCTGATAGCCAGCACGAGTATTTCCTTATTATCGAAGAAATAAACCGCGGTAATGCGCCGGCAATTTTCGGAGAAGTATTTCAGCTTTTGGACCGTAATGAAGGTGTCAGTGAATACGGAATATCTAATGCAGAAATTGCAAAAGAAGTGTATGGCGATGCAACCAAAATGGTAAAAATACCTTCAAACCTATTCGTTCTTGCAACAATGAATACCGCCGACCAGAACGTATTCACACTCGATACAGCATTCAAGCGTCGTTGGTCAATGCGCAGCATAAAGAACGATATCGCAAACTGCGAGTATGCAGATAAAACTATATGCGGAACAACAGTTACATGGCGTTTCTTTGCTGAAACTATTAATGAACTTATCATCAGACTTGGACAGAATAGTTTAAGCAGTGAGGATAAAAGGCTGGGTGCATATTTTGCCCGAGAAACCGAATTGAATAACACTTCCGCATTTGCTGAAAAAGTTCTTATGTATTTGTGGAATGATGCCTTTAAATATGACCACTCTGCCGTTTTTAAACCAGAATACACTACATTAGAGCAATTAATTGCGGGGTTCAAATCACTTCATTTCGGAGTTTTTCTTGATTCAATTGGGTTTGGTAATCCTGATTCGGAAACCGCATCAAACACTGACGAGCAGCAAGATCAAGGTGAAACCTGATGTTAAGAGAAATATGTAAACTTGTGTCGTATGATGATGATTTTGTTGGACTCCATTTTATTGATAATAAGCCAGAAGTAGTGTTTCCACGTGGTTATTCAATATCAATAGATGATGATGATGTCCGGCGAGATATTCTTAGCCTGTTATCTGCAATTCAAAAGTATAGCGGTCAATGTAAAGGCAACAAGAATACAATGGAAAATGGAGATAATACTCTTGACTTTCCTATTTTATCATACCAATACATTATTCTTGATTTTCTTCAGAACGGCTACTATACTGAAAAAGAGGTGCGTTATGTTGAAGCACCTAAAGGCAAAATCAACTGGAAAAGAACTATTCAAATGGAGAAGCCACATTTAGATGGTGACAACATTGTTTATTTGAAATTTATTGTTAAGACGAATCAAATAAAACATGATCATTTGCTTACCCTTATTCATGAGTACTGCGTTTATGAAAGCTTTCGAAGATTGGGCTGGCTTTATGTTACTAGCAGCGTTCTTCCTCAAAAGCCACGTTTACCTCTAAATAAGACTCTTTTCTTGTCGGTGTTAAACTCTGAGATAAGTCAGACCTTCAACGATAACAAGAAACGTCTTTTAAAAAGCATGATTAATATTATTACTGAAGCTTCTGAAAGTAGTGATGATAAAACTAAGGCAGCATTTGGTGTACAGCGATTTGAATATGTCTGGGAAGCAATGGTCGATTATGTTTTCGGTGAAGACAATCGGGAACAGTATTATCCCAAAGCGCACTGGTATATTGTAACTCCAAACGGCTTTAAGGTCGAAAGTAGCGAACTGCGCCCAGATACTATTATGAAGCACAATGGAAAAATCTACATTTTAGATGCAAAGTACTATAAGTATGGCGTAACAAGAATTCCTGCTCATTTACCAACTACTGATTCAATTCAAAAACAAATAACATACGGTGATTATATTGCTCAAAAAGGATTTGCCCCAAAAGAAAAAATCTTTAACGCCTTCATAATGCCGTATTCCGGTTTAGGTAAAGATGCAATTCCATATAGTTTCGCAAGTGTAGGACTTGCCGATTGGCGTTCGTATGAAGCAAACCCGAACAACTATGAATTTGTACTCGGCATACTTATGGATACTAAGCATCTCATCACTTCATATGTTAAACATAATATTGAGGAAATTGAACGACTCAGCTTATTTATCGAAGGCGCTCTCGATCAATACAAGCTGTCCCAAAGGAGTTAGAATATGGATACACTTCCGTCAAAAAGTGAGTTAGCGGTTGTGGTTCTGGAGGTTCTTCAGGAACAAAGTCCTATGAAAACGGCTGAAATTAATGAAGCTGTTATCAAGAAAATGCAAATACCAGAACACCTACTTGAAATTGAAGATGCTAATTGCACCGGTTCTGAATTCAGCTATAGAATCAGATGGGCTCGCACACAGTTAAAACAAGAAGGCAAAATCAGTAATCCCGAACGCGGAGTATGGAAAATAAAAGAATGATGTGATCGCCAAGTGGCTTATAACCACTTGGCGATTTTTACATTTTAACGAACACACTATAATTCAACGAACAGTCCCAGTTCGTTGAATTATGCACCCAGCCGCATTCAGCGTACAGGCGGCAGGACAAAAAAATAAGACCTTATCGGTCTGTCATTCGCAAAAAAGCCCAGAAATAGCGCCTATTTGCGGTATTCTTTGTATCAATCTCGGAACTGCTTTATCCGCCATTTTCTCACCGATCACAGGGCGTATCATCTGAGCCATGAAATCGGTCACAGCACGGGGCGTGTAAAACTCACCAGCCGAGCCTGCACTCTGCAATTCTTTCAAGATAGACTCATAAATATCACCAAATGCGTGGCTTTCCTCATAATTGGTAAGGTCAAGCTCATCAATGACATTGACTACCTGTCGGAGCAGAACACCGTCCTTCATGTAGTTGTTGGTGTCCTCAAATGTTGTCTTGACGATAGCCTTATTGATAGGCGTAGTCTTGGAAACTTGTATGCCTTTCAGTGTAGGAAACAGCGTATTATTGACGAAATCAAGCAGATCATCGCCTGTTAGTGCTGTACCCTTGCCGTCATCTACTGCCCAATTACGCCAGCGGCATTCTTCGGGAATGATAGACTCATAGGCATCATCATCAAATTCCCAATCTTCTTCCTTTGTGTCGTAAACCTTGAGAAACAGCAGCCAAGCGATCTGCTCGATACGCTGTGCATCACCGTTGATACCTGCATCGTTTCTCATAATATCCCGTAATCTCTTTACGAAATTACCTAAACTGCTCATTATTCATCCTCCTCAACAATAAACGGAAGCTTTATATCTGTTCCATATGCTTCGTTTATACGTTTTGTTTGCTCCAACATTAACTTTCCAATCATAGCTCTTGTAGGATAAATCCTTTGTGGTTCATTCATATCTTCACTATATACAGATGCAACTACCGGAGGCATATGTAACACACCATAAGCAAATGGATCATTTTCATCAAGGATACCGCTTTCATTTGAAAATGAGTGATTCTTCAATGTATGATCTTCAACAGTTATCAGGGCAATTCCATGAGCTTTTGCGTACTGAATTGCACCACTTTGAAAATCACTTGTAGCAAGTAGTATTCCTTTATGAGCACCGATACTCTCAATTTTATCATGTAAAACAGCAACTTTTTCTCTGCTTACAGATGAAGTATATTGTTTACACTCACATAAAACCTTAAATTTTGAATTAAGTGCAGTAAATTCAGCATATACATCGATTTGATAAGTTCCGTCATATGTTTCAATTATTACATTGTGTGTAATTGTGAAGTCTTTAAGACCTTCTTTCTCAGCATATCCTTCTAAAATAGAATAACAATGCTTTTCAAAATCTGTAGGTGAGAGACCTAAAACATAGTCATTACTCATTTAGGAGATCTCCTTGTAAATTTCTTGTTCCAGTTCGCGGACAGCCTGAATATAGCCGTCTTTTCCACCGAACAGCTTTACGATTGCGGCAGGCTTGCCCATTCTGATAAACGGATCGAGCTTCAACACCTGCGTATCCTCTATCTGATAGATGCCCTCGTTGGAGTACATTTCAAGCAGAGCTTCAATGACCTCTCTTGCCATTCCGCTGTACTTGCTGATAAAGTCACGCTTCTTCACATCATTCGCACGCTCTCTGCGTGTCAGCGGTTTCTTGTCGAACGCAACATGAATGATGAAATCAAAATCGTCAATATCGCCCATACCCTGTGATTCTTTCAGGGCTTGCAGGTCAATTCCGTGTTCCTTGAAAAGCTCGGATATGGTCTTTTTCTTTTCCTCACCGTTCCAACTTCTGATAAAATGCTCTAAGTCGGCGTATTCTCCGAGGATATTTGTTCTTGTATAGTCTATGATATTCTCATGTCGGAGGAGCTTGCCGTCGGCATCATAGACCGATACCACCTTGTTGATGATCCGGACAGTACAGCCGTTCACATCGACATAGGGCTTCTCCTGCGGCTCAGGAGGAGGGAGAGGCGGATCGACAATAATATCCGGTCCCTCTTTCGGTTTCGGAGGGTGATAGTTAGGATCAATTTCAACCGGACCGTCCCACTTTTCATCGTAGAACAGCCTTGTCACACCTCTGAAATCCATAACAACGAAGTGTGTTTTGCCTTCTTTTTCACGCAGTCTGGTTCCTCTACCAATGATCTGCTTGAACTCGGTCATAGAGCCGATATTCTCATCAAGCACGATCAGCTTTGTCATTTTGCAGTCAGCACCCGTAGACAGGAGCTTAGAAGTCGTAGCGATAACAGGATAAGGAGAGCCGACAGAGATGAAGTAATCGAGCTTGCTCTTGCCGTACTCGTCCGAGCCTGTGATACGCACCACATAATCAGGATTCTGAGCAACCATATCCGCATTGAAGTTGACAAGAGCCACCCTCATACGCTCCGCAGCATCCTCAGTCGCGCAGAATACGATCGTTTTCTGCATACGGTCTGTGCTGATAAGGTAGTTCGTAATTTCAAGGGCAACCTGGTTGATTCTGTCTTGAATAATGATATTGTAGTCATAGTCGGTATTGTTGTATATCCTGTCCTCAATCTCGTTGCCGTAATAGTCACGCTGTCCTTTCAGCGGTCTCCAGCCGTCACTAATGTCTGTTGTGATGCTGATGACCTTAAACGGGGCGAGAAATCCGTCCTCAATGCCGTTTTTGAGGGAGTATGTGTAGATCGGTTCGCCAAAATACGAAATGTTAGAAGTATATGTTGTCTCCTTCGGAGTAGCGGTCATACCGATCTGTGTAGCCGAGGAGAAGTATTCCAGTATCCTGCGCCACTTACTGTCCTCTTTTGCACTACCTCTGTGGCACTCGTCTACGATGATAAGGTCAAAGAAATCCTTGTCGAAAAGCTCAGAGAAATGCTCCTTATCATCATCACCGATCAACTGCTGATATAGCGAGAAATAGACCTGATGTGAGGTGATAGTGGTTTTGTTATCCTTAGCAACATTGATCTTGTGGATAACCTTTTCAAGCGGAGAGAAATCCTGCTGAATGGACTGATCCACAAGGATATTCCTGTCGGCAAGATACAGTATCTTACGCTTCATACCGCTTTTCAGCAAACGGTACACGATCTGGAACGCAGTATAGGTCTTGCCCGTGCCTGTTGCCATGACGAGCAGGAGTCTCATTACACCACGAGCAATAGCATCAACAGTACGGTTTACTGCTACACGCTGATAATATCTCGGCTCGTAGGTGTTCTGGCTTGAATAGTAAGGCTGGCTGATAACTGCAAGCTCATTTGCAGACAGACCTTGCCCGCCGTTCGCATTTGCCTTGTATCGTTCCATAAGCTCATCAGGTGTAGGGAAATCATCAAGTGCGATCTCACGCTCCATACCTGTCAGCATATCGTGTTCATAGAAAGCATCACCATTGGAGCTGTAAACGAAAGGTACATCCATCATTTGAGCATAAGCGATAGCCTGCTGTAAGCCGAATGATACGCTATGGTTGTTGTCCTTAGCTTCAACGATCGCTATGGGGAAACTGCTGCTCCAATACAGGACATAATCGGCAAACTTGGCACTTTTCTTATCACGATGAACAAAGTTACCGTTCAGACAGATCTTACCGTCGGTGATCCTTGTTTCCATTGTAATTCTGCTTTTATCCCATTTTGCGAGGATAGCAGGAGTGATATATTGAAGTTTAATATCTTCCTCAGACATTTCTTTTTTTGAGAGTATGGTCATAATTGCACCTCCACTTCCGATAAGTCTAAATTATGCGAAGTTATACTTGGTAATATTATACCACAATCTGCACAAATAGTCAATCGCTCCGCAACGAAAAATCTATATTTTTCACTGGGCTTTTGTTTCATAAGAATCTGAAAAGAGCTACACTATCCGTTATTTGGAAAGCATAGCTCTTAGGGTAATTATTGTATTAGTCGGTTAGATCGCCTTGTTATTCCTGAATTTCTTTCATCAATGCCGCACCGTCCTTGAAGCCAACCTTATATGCTGCCCTCATCTCGGCGGCGGCAGTCTCGCTCACGCAGTCGAGGAGCTTGTGAAACACATCAATCTGCTCCTCGCTCAGCGAATCTTCAAAGGGGATACAGAGCTTGTTGAACTCGTCAGAGAACTCGGCGGAGTGGATTTCGCCCTGTCTGTAATTGTACATCGCATCAATCATTTGTATCTGTCCTTTCGGTTTTATTGTTGTAAAACCAACCGTCCGAACATTACCAAATAATCGTTGCTAAGGTGTTGCTTACGGCACGCCTATCAGTAATAGTATTACAGAGCTGCACACCATGATGCGTTACTTGGAGTATGACTTCCTGAACGATCACGGATTACAGCACTTTGATAATTGGATAGCAGTTTTCGGTGAACAAAAAACCGATTGGGAGTTAAAGCCTGCGGGAAACGGCTTCAAGGAGCGAACCCGTATTGCAAACTATACGGGCTTGCCTGAGCTTATGTCTATGTTCAAGCAAGTGGCTGACATTCGTACTGCGGATACGCTGAAACTTGATGTGCCTGACTGTGATTATCAGGTGGTTCAGGTCGATGCTACTCCTTTTCAGCAGGAGCTTGTTCAAGAATTGGCTGATCGTGCAGATGCTATCAATGCAGGCAATGTTGATCCCACGATTGACAATATGCTCAAGATTACGTCGGATGGAAGAAAGCTCGGTCTTGATCCGAGATTGATTGATCCATCATTTGAGGATAACCCCGACACAAAGTTAAATAAGTGCGTTGAGAATGTTGCCCGTATCCACGCTGAAACGGCTGAGGATAGGCTCACACAGATTATTTTCTGTGATTTGGGTGTGCCGCACAAGGCAGCAGGAGAAGCAGAGGTAGAGGGCGAAGATGCCGATGATGCTATAGATAAGAAATCTATCGCTGAAATCGAGTCACTTGAAGAAGAATGCGACTTTTGCGTGTATGAGCAAACATTATCTAATGGATACACATTAACTCATACTTACTTAAATTCGGGCTTTTCTCCCTCGGCAAGCCCATTATTAAGGAACTTGTAATAAATCTGAATACGGCGAGGTGTGTTTTTATCCTTTGAGCGTTCACCGACCACAATGTACTCAATCAGGTCTACACACATTTCTCTCGTCAGCTCAGGTGCATCAGCGTTCTGTTTCAGACGGCGGATAAATTCCTCAATATCGTCCTTTGCCTTACTGTCCTGTTCCAATGCAGCGGTAAGGCTTTCTACTTTCTCCGTCAGCTCTGCTTCTTCTGTGCGGAACTGACCGAGCATTTCAAGGCACAAGTCCTCCGGCACCTTGCCGAGCAGCTTGTCCTGATAGACTTTCTGTGTCATCATCTTCAACTCGGCAAGCCTTGACTGGTGCTTTGCAAGCTGCTGACGGGCATCGTCAAGGAATTTTGTTCCGTCCGCTTCCTTGCGTTTGAGAAACTCCTGTCGGGCTTCATCTTCGTTCTCGATCACATACTTTGCCTTTGCGTGAATATCAGCAAGCACGATCTTTTCAATCTGCTTCTGGCTGATATAGTGAGTGGTACAAGTGCTTGCACCGCATCGGCTGTATGTACCGCAGGCATAGAAATAATTGACAGAGCCGTCCTTTTTCTTTGCGTGACCGTTCAGCTTCATTTTCGCACCGCAGTCAGGGCAGAACATCAAACTATTCAGCGGAAGAACAATGCCCTTTTTCATAATTTTGCCGTGGCTTGCACAGCGGTCAATCTCTTGGCACTTGTCCCAAAGATCCTGAGAAATAATAGGCTCGTGAGTATGCTCCGCAATAACCCACTCGTCTTTACTTCTACGGACGGACTTGTGATTTTTGAATGATACCGTAGTGTATCTCTGCTGTGCGAGGTTGCCGATGTAAATAGGATTGCTGAGGATATTTCTCACCGCAACATGACTCCAATAATGGAATGTGTTTTTGTACATATTCGGCTTTCCCAACCTCTGCGCCCGATAGTCGGACGGAATAGGGATACCCTCAGCGTTCAGCTTTTTGCGATCTGTGTCGGCGTGATACCCGTTGCACGAAGCTCGAAGATACGGCGTACCACCTGTGCGGCAGGCTCATCAATGACAGGTGTGTGCTTTTCATCATCACTTTTGAGATAGCCATAGGCGGCATAAGAAGCGATATACTTTCCCTCTTTGGCATTCTGAGCAAGGACACTACGCACCTTTTTGGAAGTATTTGCGGCGTGCCATTCATTGAACAAATTCATGATCGGCATTAAGTCCATTGCCGTACTGTTGCGGTCAAGCGTATCCACATTGTCGCTCAGGGCGATGAAGCGGATATTGAACGAAGGAAAAATGTAGTCGATGTACTGACCGACCTCGATGTAATTACGACCGAAACGAGATAAATCTTTCACAAGAATAAGATTGATTTTGCCCGACTTAGCATCGTCAAGAATCTGCTTAATGCCGGGGCGGTCAAAATTTGTTCCGCTGTAACCATCGTCCTCGCAAATCTCCACCAAGTTCCAACCTGCCTGCTGACTAACATAGTCCGTCAGCATTTTCTTCTGATTTTCTATGGAGAGGGACTCGCCCTCTCGCATATCTTCCTGTGATAATCTCACATAAATACCCACATTGTAGGTTGACTGTCTTGTCATGACATACTCCTTTCCAATCAAGACAGCCATATTCGACATTTCTATTATAGCGCAGAAACCCGAATATGGCAAGTCCTTTTTTCTCTTTTTTTCAGACTTGTCCTACGGTCTCTGCATAGGCTCTTTCAAAAGCCATTCTGTAAAGCTCCTTGTCGAGATTTTTCTCCCCGACATAGTGGCTTGTGACGGTAAAAAGCTGACCGTCGATCTCATAGGTTGCTTCGCTTACGGGCTTATCTTTATATCGCTCGTTCAGCTCTGCAAGGGTAGCATCGTTTGTTGTCAATTTTCTCCTTTCCGCCTGCGATTATCTATCTATACACGCAAGGGCTTTTTGTTGCAGGGGCGTTACTCCTGCACAGTAGCCGTATGGAGAAACAGCCGTCAGCCGTTCCTCCACGGCTATCGTTTTATTGTCGGTTATATCTCAAACCGCATAGGGGTTAGGCTTTTCATCGAAGAGCGAAGTCTGCCCGATTGCTTCATCGACAGCACCGCTGTCGGCATCGTCCGAGCCGTTGTCGGTATCATCATCGGAGCTATCAGCCAGTCCCTCAATATCGGCATAGCTCATACCGCTTGCGGTCAGCTTGCCGATCAGCGTATGCTCCGCTGTCACAGCATCAAGAAGCTCCTGTCCCTCTTTACCGTAAAGCTCGGAGAGTTGTCCGTAGGTATAGAGCTTGTTCTCCATAATGATCTTGTGCTTACGCTTCAGAGCATTCTGAATGGACTTCTCAATCTTGTCGAGCTTTTCATCATTCTCAGACAGCACACCGCCCTTGACGGTATCAGCAGACTTGTCAGCGACCTCTACTTTATCCTTGACCTTCATTCACATCACCTCTTTTCTGTTTGGTATCGTGGGATATGAATTAACCCCCACGATAATATTATAGCGCGCAACACCGCCGTTTGTCTACTGGCATTGCGCTCAAACTTTCTGTCTCGTTAGCGTTTCTCCGTTCGACAAATTGTTATGGGGAATTTCAAAATGCAGACCGACCATATCATCATTTCACCCTACTTCTCAACGATGATATTAGCCGATAGGGTATGACCGAGGACAGTCCGATCTCTTTGCGATATGTATAAAAATTCGCTGTTGAATTTAGGCATAAGGGAGAACCGTGATGAACAAAGTGTAAACTTTTGCAAATTTCTTTGTCCAAACCTCAAAATCCTCGGATATATAGTAGACCTGCTAATAAAAGTCAATACCTCAGAATGCAATTTCACGAAACTTTCATATACGGAAAAATGGGCATGACAATAAGACCGCCGAAGCGGCCTAAAAAAATGAAATGCAGTTGTAGCCGAC
>Ga0255347_1000544_pt1 | contig 68021 bp, 73 predicted proteins | sample wastewater_treat_2_FD_192479 | JGI IMG/M metagenome (GOLD analysis project Ga0255347, IMG submission 192479) | Wastewater microbial communities from Lulu Island WWTP, Vancouver, Canada - plant24 | ecosystem: Engineered > WWTP > Wastewater > Unclassified | place: Canada: Vancouver, British...
ACCAATTTATAATACTTTCTTTATCAATTAAAATATATACAGAAATAATTATTGACAACAATGTATTTGCAAATGCCATGAATATGTTGATGACTTTAGTGAGAGCATTATTTATTATTGCTGTCAGAATTGAAGATAATTTTTGTGCAATTTCGGCAAGATAAATTTTTACGATTAGCTCATCACTCAAAATAGATAACATGCTGTTTGCCTTTTTGTATAGTCTTGGTATATCTTGGGATAATTCTGAAATACTGTTTATTATATTTGGTGTAATAGTCTTGACAACAATTGATAACATCAAAAAAACAAACAGATAAGTCATAGCGACCGAAATATACCTGTTATCAATTTTTAGTTTTTTTTCAAAAAAAACCAAGACAGGATTTAAGATTGAAGCCAGAAGTATCCCTGAAAATATGGGAAAGCATACTTGGATTATCTTAGACAGACCGTTCTCTAAATAAATAAATCTGAAAACTGCAATATAAAATATAAAAACAGGTAAAATAATAAGACTATTCTTTTTCAAATTATCACCTACACAGAAAGAAGTGTACCTTACCCCCTATTATTGCGTCTTATTATTCATATTAAAATTTTTCAAAAATTATGTATAAATAATGAATTTCTGTAAATAATTATGTTGATAATACTTTTTTTATCTTCTTCCAAATTATATAAACATCCCGCGAAACAAACATTGCGGGATGTCCTTTTTGTATGCCCTATAACTCCCCTTGTCTATTCTCCATTGACTCAAATAAATTTCTAATATATAATTAACCCATAAAAACAATGAGGTGGCATATGAAAAAAAGATTGTTGGGAAATACGGGTATGGAAGTGTCTGTAATAGGGTTTGGAGGAATTCCGATACAACACGTCAGTGAAAAAGAAGCAATTAACTTAATACTTGAATGCAAGCAACAAGGGATTAATTTTATTGATACGGCAAGAGTTTATACAGTCAGTGAAAAATTAATAGGTAAAGGTCTTAGGGAAGCAGGTCGTGAGAATTTTTATATTGCCTCTAAGGCAATGAACTATACCTACGATGGAATGAAAAGCTCAATTGAAGACAGTTTAAATGACTTGGAAATAGACTGTATAGATTTATATCAGGTTCACAACGTAAGCTCTAAAAAGGATTTAGATACCGTTTTTTCCGAGAATGGAGCACTGAGAGCATTAGTAGAAGCGAAAGAGCAAGGATTAATAAAACACATAGGAATAACAGGTCATATAAGAGAACTTCTTATGGAAGCAATTGATAATTATGAATTTGAAACTTTACAATTCCCTTTTAATCCCGTAGAGCCGCAGGGAACGGAGCTATTGTTAAAAGCATTGAAAAAAGGGATGGGAACAATTGCAATGAAGCCGATGGCAGGCGGTACATTCAGTTATCCATTGTTATCTTTGAAATATATTATGAATTCAGGTCTTATAACAGTAGCAATACCCGGTATGGACACAATAGAACAGGTTATTGAAAATGCAAGGGCAGGAATAGATGACGAGCCTTTAACAAAGGAAGAACAAGAGATAATAAACAAGGAAGTTGAAATATTAGGAACTGAATTTTGCAGGCGATGCGGTTATTGTAAGCCTTGTCCCGAAGGAATAGACATACCCAGCATATTTGTATTTGAAAATTACGTTACAAGATATAATATGCCTGAATATGGCAAGCTAAAATATGATACTCTGGATGTTAAACCTGATGCATGTGTGCGTTGCCGCAAATGTGAGTCAAGGTGCCCCTATAACCTTCCTATAGTAGAAAAGTTAAAACATGCATCCGAAACATTCAAAAATTTAGAATAATAGTGAGGAATTATACTATAGAAGTACGATTTATTTGCTGTCATAGCGGGTATAAAATCGCGTGCCGAGCTGTGTCCGGAAATTTTCGCGCAAGAAATCGGATTCTCCATCCTCCAAGGCGCGTTTCGGAAGAATATATAAATCCTGTATGGAAATATAGATAAGAAACAAGGTGCTTAGCTCAAAAACGCAGGCAAGCTTGCTGATGGGGTAAGAGGTGTTTACCTTGCACTCGGGTATCTGTATATGTACATGTTTTGCATCTAATGTGGTTTTGTGGTTTTTGCCGATTATACAGTTGGGATATTTAAGATATTTTTTTATACCGCGCTCTGCTCCGGCAAAAAGTATCAAACCCCATATAAGATAAGCGACTGCTACAAAGGGAATCAGCATATAAAGTTTCCAAAGTCCCAAAAAAGCAGCAATGGTATAAAAAAGACTAATGAGCAAAACTAAAAACATAATACCTAAACTTCTTTGATGTCGTAGTGACAGTCCGTAATATGTGGCTTTCCTAAAATCAGAGAGTGTAATTTGATAGGTTGCTTCTACAGTATTCATAATATCATTTGTACCTCGTGTTAAAAATATAATATTAGCATCAGTTTTTATGAATTATTTTGGCTAAATTATATAAGGATTGTTTTGAATAGTCAAGGAAACTTTGGCAAGGAAACTTGGAAGGTTTTATATATTGACAATAATCATAGCATTAGATAAACTATATTGGCTGATTAGTGAACTTGGAAGCGTATCGAAGAGGTCATAACGAGCCGCACTCGAAATGCGGTTGCCTTTCGGGGCACGTGGGTTCGAATCCCACCGCTTCCGCCAAAATTTTAGGTAGTTATAGATGCCATGCGGTCAAAGCCGCATGGCATCGGCCTTTTTGGGGCATTTGGCCCCCAATTTTTGGCCCTCCAATTTCACAGATGACATCGGCCATTTTCGGCATACTGGAGGGATTTGAACCACCGTAAACAACTGAATACGGAAAACAGGCATAATGAGCGGGCGTATTTTCAAACGAAGATACGCCCGCTTTTTTTATGCCCTTTTTCAAAATCGCTTCACATCGAAAACAAAAAGATCGGAGGAAAACAAAATGGCAAACGAGATGATGCGTATCTTTTTCCCTCTGAAGATCGTCACCTATCCCGAATACGGATCGGATGACTTCGCGGAGGAAATCACTCCTGCGGAAGCCGTGGCACATGAGGACGCGATCCTCGCCGCCATCGCCAGGGAGAACCGGCATTTTGAAAACGACCGCGGCCTTGCGGAATATCTTGACGACGGTCCTCTGAAAGAAAAGGTCCACAGCCTGTATCCATCGGTGGAGGTCCACGACGGAGAGCTGTGGGGCGTCATGACCGCGGGGCTGAAGGAGCCTCTGTCCGGAGAGGAAACGGCCGCGCTGCTGGAATATGTGGTTTCTCAGAATGCAGATGGCTACGGAGAGGGCTTCGAGCAGCGCCCCATCAAAACGCCGGACGGTGAAATCTACGTCAGCTTTTGGGACAGCGGCAGAAATTATTCCGTCAAGCCGGAACAGGAATTCAAAAACAGCTCTCCCGATCCCGAATACGGCGGTCCTGTGCTGGGAGGGATGTAGCTTGAGCAAGGTATTCTCGCTGGTCGGGCTGGAAACCAATACCGGCATCCGCGACGCCGGAATCATGAGCGGCGTCCCCGAAGTGGAGGACATTCAGAACTCCACGCTCTACAGAGAGCTGGTGGAGGACTGCGGCTGCTCCGAAACCATCATGGTCATCATAAAATCCTACCGCTGGGGTGAGGGCGAACCCGAAGATGTCACCGCCGAGGATCTGGAATGGATCAAGAATCATCCGGAGCTCATAGACAGCCAGGACGTCGCTTGCATCCATACTTCCCGCTACGGCATCCTCTACCCTGACCAGGGTATGCAATTAAATATGTAGCGCCCTTTGGTTTCCGTTGAAGCTGAAGGGCGCTTTTTGTATTTCAACCGAATGGAGATGATCAAATGTCAGAGAAAGAAAAAGTGATGGTCGTGACCCTCATGCGGTCGGACCTATACGACGCGGCCGGCTATGCAGGCGCTTACCTGAATCTCCCCGCGAGCCGGGATGAGATACAGGACGCGATGGACCGCGCCCGGATCAGGGACGGACAGCCATATAAAATCGTGGAGTGTTTCAACAGCCAGGGTGATGAGCTCTCCTTCATCCCCGACGATCCCTCCCTTGCCGAGATGAACTTCCTCGCACAGCGCGTCAGCGAAATGAATGAGCACGACCGGATAGCGTTCACAGGCTGTGCGCGGATGGGCAACGGAAACCTGGGGATGCGCGACCTGATCAACCAGACGTACAATCTTGATGATGCCCACGCGGTACCTGCCAAAAACGACCGGGAGCTTGGGAAGTTTTATGTGGACAACGATTTCATCGACGCGGTCAACCATGTGCCTCCCGAATATCAAAAGGAACTGCTGGAGCTGCTGGATTATGAGAAGATCGGCTGCCGGCAGCGGGAATCCGAGGGCGGCGTCTACCACAACGGCTTTTATGTGGTAAACGGCTCCGGAAGCTGGAATCCTGTCTACGACGGCGTTCATCTGCCGGAACTGCCGGAGGAACCCGCGTATGTTTTCAAGCTCCAGCTTGCGGAAGCCTCTTTCACTCTGGACAATCCTGATCCGGAACACAGCGTGCCGCTTCTGCTGCCCGCCTCCGATGAAGAAATCCTCACGGCGCTGGAGCGGCTGGACGCGGCGTCTCTGGACGAGTGCGTGTTCCATCACTGCGATAGTCCCATCCCGGCACTGGAGCAGGCTTTCTCTTTCAGCGAGGACATCGACAAAATGAATCTCTTGGCGGGGCGTATCCGCGAGCTGGAGCAAAGCGGTGAGCTGCCGAAGTTTAAAGCCGCCCTCGAAACCGCCTGCTGCGCGGATATCGATCAGGCGCTTAACCTGACCCGAAACCTCAACTGCTTTGATTTTTATCCGGAGCTGTCCTCCATGGCGGACTATGCGATGCAGAAATTCCTGGACCGCTATCAGATTCCCAAGGATGCTCCTGAACTAAAGCTCATTCGTTTCTCCCGCCTTGACTTCAAGGTGATTGAGGAAACCAATCTCTATACAACAGCCTATGGCATCATCCGCCGCAACGACCGGGAGATGGAGCTGGAGTACACGCAGCCCGAAGCCGGACAAAAGATGGTGTGACCCCTGGCAATTCAAAATAACCGAGAGGCGCTGTCTGAAAAAGGCGGCGTCTTTTTTCGTTTGCACCGAAGGAGGATAAAGCATGGATCATGGAATAAGGCCAGAACAAAAAACAGGAATCGGAGCGACCGACCCGCCAATCAAATATACTGTGCCCCCGCCCAAAGACCCCGCCCGCTGCGAGGGATGCCCTTATCCCGGCGTCGGCTTCATCTGCTGGAGTCAGGACGGCTCCTGCCTGAGAACCGACGCGGACAGGATCGGCAGGCGCGCCAGCGGGAGGTGATGAATTGAACAGCATCATCAGTTGGGTCGGCGGGAAAAAGGCGCTTCGTGAGCTTATCTATCAGCGGATGCCCAGGGAGTTCGGACGGTACATTGAGGTTTTCGGCGGCGGCGGCTGGGTGCTGTTCGGCAAGCCCCCCGACACGCCCATGGAGGTTTACAACGACTTCAATACCAATCTGTATAATCTGTTCCGGTGCGCAAAGGAGCGCACCTTTGCTTTTTTGAAGGAGCTGGGCTTCCTGCCGCTTAACGACCGGGACGAATTCGGCGTTCTGAGAAAGTATCTGGAGAAGGAGGAATTCACAAGCGAATACCTGCAGGAGGAACTGGAGCTGTCACAGCACTACCTGCCGGCTCCGGAGTTCGAGGAAATACGCCAGATTCTTCAGGAGAACGCGGTCATGGACGACGTCAAGCGCGCCGCCGCATTCTTCAAGATCATCCGCTACAGCTACGGAAGCGGATGCACAAGCTACGGATGCCAGCCCTTTGACATCCGAAAGACATTCCATCTCATCTGGCAGGCCCACTACAGGCTGAAAGAAACCGTCATTGAGAACAAGGACTTTGAGGCGCTGATCCGGCAATACGACCGGGACAACGCCTTTTTCTATTGCGATCCGCCGTACTTCGAAACGGAGGGGCACTACGCGGTGGAGTTCCGGAAAGAGGATCATTACCGCCTGCGGGACACGCTGGCGCAATGCCGGGGCAAATGGCTGGTCAGCTACAACGACTGCGAATTCATCCGGGAGCTGTACAAGGATTACCGCATCGAAGCGGTCAGACGCATCAACAACCTCGCCCAGCGGTATGACAACGGCTGCGAGTACGCCGAGGTATTGATCTCCAACTACGATACCGGCGAGCGCGAGCGGGACAGGCCGACACAGTTGGGGCTGTTCGACTCAGCCGGTTATTTCAGCCTGGACACCGGCCCATTTAACACAAACAAGGAGGAAATCCAATATGAAACTGATTGAACTGCAAGGCTCCGTGGCTCAAAACGGAGAGCTTGCCATCCCCCGGACGCTCCTGGTCGATATGGGGCTGCGCCCTGGCGACAGCGTCCGGCTCACCTACGCCAGCGGCTCCGGCGCGATGGACAACACGCACCGCCAGTTTGTCGTGACCCCCGACGGCATCGCCGCAAAATTGCTGAACCCACAGGAAGTCTGCGGCTGCGGCCTGACGCTGCCTCATGAACTTCTGGAGGCGTCGGACTTTCCGCAAGACTGCGATCTGGAGGTGGTCTGCACCACCGGCGCTATCGTCATCCTGCCGGCAGACATCCTTGACCGGCTGCCGGATGATCTGCGCGCGCTGTTTGCTGATCTCGGCATCGACCCCGACACGGTTCGGGAGGTAATGAAGGAAGGAGGATACCCATTATGAGCAAAGCAAAGCCCATTTACAAAATACTGGACGATAAAGGCCGCGTCCTCATACCCAAGGCGCTGCGCGACGCCGCGGAAATGGAGCATGGCGACATCGTGCGCCTCGGCATCCAGAAAGGGGTGGTCACGGCCAAAAAGGTCGATCTCATCGAGATCGGCGACCAGTCCCCGGAGGCGGTGGAGGCATTTGTCCGCGCGGCGATCAAATTCATGCCGGAGGAAACGCAGATCGGCATCGCCGCCCGCCTCCTGGAGCTGGTAGAGCAACAAAAGGGGTGCGAAAAATGACGGATAAAGCCATGTTAACCATCGAGGCTTGTATGCCCGGCGAATGCGACATGCCTCCCCGCGGCCGCGTGTTTGCCGTGCGGCCGGAGAGTTTAGGCGGCCAATATAAGGCGCCGGAGTACCAGCTCCATTACTGCAGGACCACGGCGTCGCTGAACAACCTCGGCTCCTTTCACGCCATTTCCCTCACGGACGGCGAGCGTGTCCGGTGGAACCGAAGCGACGTCCTCGGCATCCTCAAGCCCGAACTGCTTCCCGATAATGCCCGGCTGCACCTCTCGCAGATCCGGCCGGACGGCGCTCTCGATCCCCGGCAGCACACGCCGAAATACAGCGGCTACAGCTTTCTGCCGGACGGGAGATACACCTCCGGCGTTCTGCTGTGCAGCGAGCGGGAAGCCGTGGACTATATCGAGATGCAGAAAGATTACCAGCACAGGGTGATGATCTGCGACAGCGACGACTTCTGCGTCTTTGAAATGCTTGAGGGCAAGCTTATCCATCCCACGCCGGAGGCGCTGGAGGTATTCCGCAGAGGGAGCCAGGAGCAAAGCGGCGGCATGGAACTGAAGCTATGAGGCCCGCGGGGACATGAACCGGAATCAGACTGAGATCTGATTCCGGTTTTTTCATAGTCACAACCATATTAAGAAAGGAAGGAAATCCATGAAATTGAAAGGCAAACGTATCGGCGTTATCGTGCTTGCCCTGCTGCTGCTCATCGGCGGCGGGATCTTTACGGTAACGCTCCTGCATCCGGACCGCTTTATTCCTCCGGATGAAATCATCACGCGGGGTGAGTTCGCCGCCATTCTCGTGCGGGATATCCCGCTTGACACGAAGGGCGCGGAAAAAGATCCGCCCAGCTTTCAGGATATCGACGGGCACTGGTCTGAGAAAAACATCGAGGCGTTGATCGACGCCGGAATCCTCGACCCCGCCGATTATCCGGACGGTCTCTTCCGTCCCGACGAACCCATCAGCCGCGCCGAGATCATTAAAATGCTGGTGCGGGTAAACGGCAAGGACGATGAGGCGAGAAACACCGAGGGGCACAGCGGCTATGCCGACGACGAGGAAATCGGCCCTGACGACAAGGGCTATGTCATCATCGGGAAAGAGGACGGCATCATCGGCGACACGCCCGACAACACCATACGTCCGGACGATCCCGTGACAAAGGGCGAAGCCGACGATATGATCGACAAAACCAAACCGGAGGAACCTGCTCCCACGCCCGAAACGCCCGCTCCCAGCGAGCCTGGCCCAACCACTCCTACGCCTGCGCCCACTCCGGATAAACCGGATAACGGCGGCGGCTCCGGAGGTTCAGGTGGAGGCGGCGGTTCTACCAGCTATCCGGCAGCGCAGGTGCGCTTTGAGCTTCCCGCCACGGCGCACACCGACACGGAGATCCTGGTGGCTCCCGTCTGGAAATACATGAGCACATTCACCTGGACGCTGACAAAGACTGCGGCGGACGGCACACAGCAGCCCGTTGCGGACGCCATCAGTGGGACGCTCGGCAAGGAAGGCGGTACGATCCGCTTCCTCCGGGATGGTGAATATACGCTGACCGCCACGGCTCTCAACGCCAGAGGAAAAGCAACCATCATTTCACGGCAGATCACGGTTTACCCGGTGGCCGACGTCACCTTTGAGCTGCCCGAAACCCTCCATACGGACAAGTCCGTGCCTCTGGCCATACCGCTGGAGAAGCTCCACGGCCATGACATCGTATGGACGGCGGAAAAGGACGGCGAAGCGGCGCAGCCGGCCGACATTCTGGACGGCGGGCTTGGCAACGAGGGCGGCGACATTGTGTTCAAATCCAAGGGCAAATATACGCTGACAGCGGAAATCACCGACGAAACCGGGCGCGTATTCACCCACAGCGAGAACACCGTCGTCTATCCGGTGGCCGGCATAGCGTTTGAATTGCCGGCGACGGCCCACACCGATACCGCGCTGGAGGTCACCGCCGCACTGACCGAGGCGGACGGCCTGACCGTGAACTGGAGCCTCACCAAAAATGGGGACCCCGCCGTATTGGCCGATGAGCTGGAAGGCTCCCTGACCGACGCGGGCGGGACAATCCGATTCACGGGCAAAGGCGTATATATGCTCTCCGGAACGCTCACCGATGAAACCGGCAGAGTCTTTGAAGCCTCGCAGACCATCACCGTCTACCCGGTAGGCTCCATCGGCTTTTATGTACCTGAAATCACTCATACCGACACCGCGGTCCAAGTGGAGAGCCGCTTTGAGAACCTTGGCGCCGCCGCAATCCAGTGGTCGCTGACCAGGGATGGAGAGGCTGTTGTCCTGAGTGACGCGGTTCAGGGCGGGCTGACCAATGACGGCGGTTCCATCCGCTTCATAACCAAGGGCAGCTATATCCTGAAAGCATCCTTCACCGACCCTGCCGGAAGAAGCTACAGCTATTCGGCGCCCATCAAGGTATATCCGGTTCCGGGCATTTCCTACACCCTGCCGGAAGCCGCCCATACCGACACCATCGTCCGGATCGACACCACCACCTCGGAGCTTCATGGCCTCACGGCGGAGTGGCTGTTGGAGAACAGCTTCGGATTCCAGGATTTTGGGACTTATGTCAGCGGAACGCTCACGAACAGCGGCGGCTCCATCCGCTTCAAGCACGCCGGCGTATATGAATTGATTGCGCGGATCACCGATGAAACCGGCCGCGTATTCCTGTTCGAGAACGGCGGCAGGATCGAGGTGCTGCCGGTGCTGTCCATCGACTTCGAGCTTCCCGCGGCCACCCACACCGACCGGACCGTCATCCTGCGGACCCGCGGCAACAACAACGCACTGCCCGTAAACTGGAGTCTCACCAAAAATGGGGAGTCTGCCGTAATTGCCGACGCCATCGAGGGAACCCTCAACGCCTTTGGCGGAGATATCCGCTTTAAAGAGGCGGGAACATACACCCTCACGGCCGCCATGACGGATGCCCTGGGCAGGGTATTCTCCTACAGCGCGTCCACTGCGGTCTATCCGATCCCGCGGATCACGCTCGTCGCGCCGCAGGTTTGGTATGCCGGTGAAGTCGGAGATGTCAGCGTCAGCGGAACCGATCTGGAGGGCATGACCGCAACATGGACTCTTGCGAAGGATGGCGGAGAAGCTGAACCGTATTCCCTTTACGCTTCCGGCATCCTTTCAAAAAGCGGCGGCAGCCTGACGTTCCAGTCAAAGGGACAGTATGAGCTGACCATGACCATGACGGATCAGACCGGCCGCGCCTATGTCCGGAGCCGGATGCTCACGGTCTATCCGGTGCCGCAGCTCCAGATCATTCTTCCGGGGCTGGGCTACAGCGGCGAGCCCGTCAGCGTGTCGGCGTCCGGAACGGAGCTGGAGAACCTGAATATCGCCTGGCTCCTGTCCGTGGACGGCGGTGAGGCAAGGCCCTATACCGAATACGCTTCCGGCGTAATCGGGACCGGAGGCGGTGTCCTGTCAATCGGTACGGACAAGACCATAGCCGTGAAGCTGATTGCGGCAGCAGCCGACGCAAACGGCCGCACATTCACCTTTGAATCCAATCCCGCAACCATTAAGCCCGTCGCGCAATTCCCTTTCACCATCCCATCCTCCGTCCACATCGGTTCAGGCTTCAACGTGACCATGCAGGCCGTGTCCGGACTGGAGGGAAAAAGCCTTGCCTGGTCGCTGACCAAAGGCGGCAGCCCGGCGAGCTACAACGGCAGCCTGACCAACAGCGGCGGGAATATCAACATCACCGCCACCGGCAGCTACACTCTGATCGCCAGCGTGACCGACAGCGAGGGCCGGACGTTCAGCCATTCGCAGAGCGTCACCGTTACCAACACCGCGCCCAACAAGCCCACGGGCAACGCGACGGTTCACAGGACGGCGCAGAACGGCAAGCTCCTCGTGACCTTTGCCGTCAATGCCGCCGACCCGGACGGGGACGCGGTGAGCTATGAATATTCCGGCCACAGCGCGGACGGGTACTACGCGGTCGGCTCCCACACCGTGCGCGTCAGGGCCAAGGACGCCTGGGGACTGACCTCCGACTGGACGGATATCAGCTTTGTGGTGAATAACTCGGCGCCGACAACGCCGGTGATCACCAGGACCCCCAGCGGCAACGCGGTGCCTCCCGGCACGGCGATCACCATCACCGCCTCCAGCACCGATCCCGATGGCGACGCCATCACCTATATTTGGGAGGGCAGGCCCGCGCAGACCAGCTCGGCCTATCCGCTGGGCAAGAACACTGTCCGAGTCAAAGCTGTCGACTCCACCGGCGCCGAATCATCCTGGGCTGCCATTGTTTTCTTTGTGGCTGACCCCAACTCCGGCGGCGGGATGACGCTGACCGGCCCCGAATCGGTGATTCTGGAGCAGGGACTGGCGGGCGCGACCATTATCAACTACACCTTTACCGTGCCTCCGGTGTCCGGTCACAGTGGTCAGGACTTCGGGCGCGTCCGCGGGTACAATGTGCTGACCGGCCAATGGGACCAGCTCGACTACGGCACGACCACCAACGGCATCACTTTCACCCGCTCCCTGTCGCCCGGCGTTTACAGCCAGTTGGAGATGTATTATTACACCAATCACAATTGCATGTACAACAAGAGCAACATCACTTATTCCGTCACCTACTACTTTGAATGACGGAGCATCAGCCACCTGACGGGCAGAAGGAACAGCCGCATGACAGCCATGCGGCTGTTCCTCCCCGTTCATACAAATCAGGAAAGGAGAATTCGCCTATGAGTGTAAACGCTCATGAAGAACACTTCATGCATGTGGAACTGTTTGGCAAACCGGCGCTCTTCACCAATTCCCGCGTCGCGCGATACAGCGTCCCGAAAGGTTTTTACTGCTACGATCTGCGCGGCTCGGATTACGACCCCGGCAAACCGGCGACGGTTGAAAATATCGTCGCGGTGAACCATGCCGGAACCGTCCTCGCACCGGAGCCTGTAAACATACCCAAGGAAGGATTCCGCAGATTAAAGGATGGCCTGAATTTCCTCGGAGATTATCTGTCGCTCGCTGACTTCTGCGAGGAACATGGTCTTGAGCTTGAGCCTGACAGCCGCAAATTTGTCCTGCGCCCCGCCTCTCCCGATGAGCTGGGGCTGTTTTTCTCGCAGGACGAAAGGGACGCGGAGCTTGGTACGGTCGGACATCTGCGCGCGGATTTCGGCAGTAAGGGCAAGGAGTTCTGGTCGACCTGGTGGCCGCACAACGGCAATGAACTCAATACGCCGGAATTCAAGGCCGAGCTTCAGGACTTCGTGAATGAGCTTCGCGAAAACGGTCCGCTGAAAAGCCTCTCCGCCATGCATGAGTATTGCGGCAACCACACCGCGGGTAGATTGGGCGACGGTTCCAGGGGCAGCTACGGGTATATCGCGGAAAGCGAGAGCTACCGTTATTGCCTGCGCTGCACACCGATCCAAGGCGACTACAACGCCTATTTATACATTTACGACAGGCGTGTGCAGGAGCTGGCGCAGCTTGAAAAGCTCCTTGAGGCGGAGCGGGCTCTGCCGGAAATGTGCTTCTCCGTCCTGCCGAGCGACGGCTCCCTCATCTGCGTCAAGCACGGTGAAACCGGCTATTACAAATCGGATTGGGATACCGGCGACCCTGTGAAGAACAGGGCGCTTGCCGACTTCAACAACGGGAAGCTGGGCGTATCCAAGGCGCAGGAGGAAGCTATGGTCGCCAAGTCCATGACCGGATGGGCATCTCAGGAACCGGCCTCGCAGGAGTCCGGAATGGAGCAGAAAATGGGAGGAATGTAAGACAAGGAGGCTTTCATGAACGATATTCAGATCAAAAACAACCGCATTCTCTACTACGGCAACACGGCCGGATATATCGCCAGGGGCACGGCGGTTGTCGATCCCATGTTCCAGACTGATGAGCTGAAATCCTATCTCTCCAATACCAAAGGGCTGGATATCCAGTGGACGCCCGGCACGTTTGAACGGCTGGCGACGGGAAAGCTCGATCCGGAGGGCAATGTGCAGCTCCTCAAAAGCTGCCGCGTCTGGCAGCTCAAGCCCGACGCGGACGTCATGATGAAATTCATCGGCTATGACGAGCTGCTGGAACGCTTCGGGGAGCCTGACCCGGACAATTACCGGATGGTCTTTGACGGCGAGGTGGACACCAATGATCTGGAGGAACTGTACGCCAAATTCAATATCGACCATCCTGCCGGCTACGAGGGGCACAGCCTCTCCATGTCGGACGTGGTCGAGCTTTACGACGGTTCCGGCAGCTCCTTCCACTACGTCGACCGCTTTGGCTTCAAGGAAATCGGCTTTGATCCACCGGGACAGGAATTGAGCGGCGGCCCGGTCATGAGCCTGTAGCCGCCGCTCCCAGCACAGCCGGAAGGCTGTTTTTTTGTACCCTAAATCAAAACAAGGAGGAAAAACCCATGAGGAAAACGCAGACCGCACCGGCCGCAGCCGAGCCGGAAAACACGCAGGCAGCCGCGTCAACAGCCCTGCCCACGCAGGTGGACGTCAAGATCAGCTCCATCCGTCCGGAGGGCAGCGTGCGCGCCATCGCGTCCGTCAACCTGAATAACTGCTTCGCCATCCGCAACGTCAAGGTGGTCGACAGCACCAAGGGACTGTTTGTCGCCATGCCCAGCTACCGCGCCGGAAACGGCGAGTACAAGGATATCTGCTTCCCCGTCACAAAGGAATTCAGGGAGCAGCTCAACAACGCGGTTCTTGACGCCTACAAGCAGGCGCTCACCCAGGGCCAGAGCCAAAACCAGCAGAAGGCGGCGGACACGCCCCCTTTTGAGCAGGCGCCGGGGCAGGACTCCGGCATGCAGATGCGCGGCATGTAAGCGCCCGCCTATATGAAACCCGCAGACGACCCATTTCAAAATATTAATTGGAGGTATAACCGCATGAAAGCACTCGTTACAAGAATGAAAGACAAGCTGACCGGCAAGGTCATCATGGCACAGACCCTGCTGCGCTCCCGCAACGGCGAAAATTTTGTGGACACCGCCATCAAGATACTGATGGCGGTTGTCATCGGCGCCCTCGTCCTCGCGGGGCTCTACGCCCTATTCGGGGAAACCGTGTTGCCGACCCTCAAGCAGCGCATCCAGGATATGTTCAACTATGGCGGCTGATCCCTGGGCTCTGCCGCAATTGCCGCCGCTTGCGCAGGGCGGTATTTTTTTCGCCCTGCTGTTGGCGGCTTCCGTTTTTGATATTCGCAAACGGATCATTCCCGACACGCTCTGCCTGCTGATCGCCCTGACCGGCCTCGCCGCTCTTGATCCGGCAAGGCTGCTGGGCGTTTTCACGGCCCTGCCGCTGCTGCTTGCCGCCCTCATTTGGGGCGGCATGGGCGGCGGGGACGTCAAGCTCATGGCGGCGGCGGGACTGGTCCTCGGATTACAGAGGGGCATGGCGGCCATGGTCATGGGGCTTGCCGCCATGCTCCTGTTCCACGCGCTGTGCGCCGTCATTCAGAAATTGCGCGGGAGGAACGCACCAAAGGCGTATCCTCTCGCGCCTTTTTTGTCCCTGGGCTGCCTCGCGGCCTATTTCATCATTTAAAAGGAGGAAATTCTCTATGGGTTTTCTGAAAAGCCGCACGATGCTGGGTGTGCTCTGCATCGTGCTTTCATTACTGATCTGCTTCGCGCTCACCCCGCTGTTCAACCAAAGCGTGTCGCAGAAAACACAGATCGTCCGGGTGGTCAAGGACATCCGGGCAGGTGATCAGATCACCAAGGACATGGTGCAGGCCGTCGAGGTCGGCGGGTTTAACCTACCCGAAGCCGTCCTCCGTCAGCCGCAGACCGTGGTCGGCATGTACGCCAGGGCGGACCTGTCCGCGGGAGATTATATCCTGCCCACCAAGCTGACCGATGTTCCCGCCGCCGAGAACGCCTATCTGTACAGCCTCACGGGAGAGAAACAGGCCATATCGGTGAGCATCAAAAACTTCGCCGGAGGCTTGTCCGGCAAGCTCATCTCCGGAGATATCGTCAGCGTCATCGCGCCGGATTACCGAAAGATGGGCTCCACCGTGATCCCGCCCGAACTGACGTATGTCGAGGTGATCGGTGTGACCGCCAGCAGCGGCTACGATACCGATACGGGAGAACAGTCCGGGGACGAGGACGAAAAGCAGCTCCCGGCTACGGTAACCCTGCTGGTCTCCCCGGAGCAGGCGAAGATCCTCGCGGAGCTGGAGGCGGACGGAAAACTCCACCTGTCCCTCGTCTATCGCGGAAGCAGGGAGAACGCCGCCAAGTTTACGGAGCTGCAGGACAAGGTGATTTCGGCTCTGTATCCCGTTCCCACGGATCAAACGGCAGAAGAAGAAACACAGCCGGTAACCCAGGAACCCGACCCTGGACCTGAAAATACCGTGCCGGAAAGCGAGGGGGAATAAATGCTGAACTTCAGGAAAGGGAGCATCTTCTCCCGCAAACAGACCGAATCGGTCCAGACGCAGCCGGAGCCGGAACAGGATGTGCAGGTTTTAGCGGTATGGGGCAGCCCTGCCAGTGGTAAGACCACCGTGAGTGTGCGCCTTGCCAAATACCTGGCGGATCAGAAAAAGAATGTGGCGCTGCTGATGTGCGACATGACCACACCCATGCTGCCCTGCATCTGCCCGCCCGCCGATCTGGAGTGTGAACGCTCGCTCAGAAGCATTCTGGCGGCAACCCACATCACGGATCTGCTCATCAAGCAGAACTGTGTTACCCATAAAAAAATGAACCACCTCATCCTGATCGGCTTACTCAAGGGCGAGAATGTGTTTTCCTGCCCCGAATACAGCCGCGAGCTGGCGGCGGAGCTCATCGACCATCTGCGGGATATCGCCCCGTACATCATCATCGACTGCGGCAGCGCCATCGCCCACGATATCCTCTCGGCGGTAGCCCTGATGGAAGCCGATTCCGTGCTGCGGCTGGTGAACTGCGATCTGAAATCCATTAGCTACCTGTCCAGCCAGTTGCCGCTTCTCAAAGAGCAAAAGTGGTCCGCCGACAAGCAGTACAAGGTAGCCTCCAACATCAGGCCCAACCAGGCGGGCGAGCATATCGAGCAGGTGCTGGGCAATGTGGCGTTCAAAATCCCACACTCCGACGAGCTGGAGAATCTGGCGTTGGCCGGGGATCTGCTCAAGGACCTCTGCCTCAAGGACAGCCGCGGCTTCCGCTCGGAGATCGCCAGAATTTCAAAGGAGGTGTTCGGCGTATGAGCAGGAAAAAGCGCGGGTGGAAAAGCAATTCTATACCGGCCGCTCCCGCGGCAGCGGCGTCCGAAGGAACCCGCACCATCAGCATGACAGGCAATCAGGGCCTGTTTTTTTCATCCGAGGGCAATAACCGCGAATTCAGCTCCGTGCTGCGCGAGGTCCAGGAATTCATCTCGTCCAGCCACGCGGACCTCATCATCAGCGGTGGCGACGGCGAAGCCAGGGCGCAGATCAAGCGGTACGCCGCCAAGTATATCCGGGACAACCGTATCGCTGTCACCGGCATGACCGAAAAGCAGCTTGTGGATGCCATCTATACCGAGATGGCGGAGTTTTCGTTCCTCACCAAATATATTCACGCGGGCGGCGTCGAGGAAATCGACGTGAACGCTTGGAACGACGTCGAGGTGCAGTACAGCGACGGGACCACCAAAAAGCTGGCGGAACGCTTTGAGAATCCTGAACACGCCGTCAACGTGGTGCGCCGCATGCTCCATGTTTCCGGCATGGTGCTCGACAACGCCAGCCCCGCCGTGCTGGGGCATTTAAGCAAAAACATCCGCATCGCCGTGCTGAAAACCCCGCTGGTGGACGAGGACGTCGGCGTCGCGGCAAGCATCCGCGTCGTCAACCCGCAATCCATGCAAAAAGGCGATTTCATCCGGGGCGGGACCGCTACGGAACCCATGCTGGACTTTTTATCGGAGTGCCTGCGCTACGGCGTTTCCATGTGCGTGGCAGGGGCCACTTCCTCCGGAAAAACTACGCTGGCGGGTTGGCTTTTGACCACCATCCCCGATGGAAAGCGGATATTCACCATCGAAAACGGCTCCCGCGAGCTGGCGCTGGTGCGGTATCAGGACGGCAGGGTATGCAACAGCGTCATCCACACCCTGACCCGTGACAGCGAAAACGAGCGGCAGCGCATCGACCAGACCTCTCTGCTGGATATGTCGCTCCGGTTCAATCCCGACGTCCTGGTCGTGGGAGAAATGCGCGGGGCCGAAGCAAACGCCGCCCAGGAAGCCGCCCGGACAGGCGTGGCGGTGCTGACCACCATCCACAGCAATAGCTGCGAGGCCACCTACCGCAGAATGGTCTCCCTGTGCAAGCGGGCCGTGGATATGTCGGACGAAACCCTCATGGGCTACGTTACGGAGGCTTACCCGATCATCGTCTTCTGTAAGCAATTGGAGAACAAATCGCGGCGCGTCATGGAGATCATGGAGTGCGAGATTCTGCCGGACGGCAGCCGCAATTTCCGTCCGCTGTTCCAGTACGCCATCACCGAGAACCGCGTGGAAAACGGGAAATTCATCATCAGCGGACAGCACGGCGTGGTGCAGGGCATCTCGCGGAGCCTGCAGAAGCGGTTCCTCGAAAACGGGATGCCGCAGGACACCTTAAAACAAATCCTTGCGATGGGAGGCGCTGACCTATGACCACAATTCAACTCATTGCCTGCGTCGGCCTGATCGCCGGCGCCTTTTTATTGCTCGGCCTCTCGCCGCTGGAATTTACGGACGGGCTGTTCGGCTTTCTGACCCGCAGGTCCAAAGATATCCGTGCGGAGATCAACGAGGCCGCCCGGCGCAAGAAAGCGTCCTTTTTTCGCCGGGAGATGACCGAGGTACAGGAGATCCTCGACCTTACCGGACGCAAAGGCCGCTTTTCCATGCTCTGCGCCGTGTCGCTTGTCTTGTTCGCGGCCGGAGCCAGCGTCGCCATACTCTTGAAAAATGTGTTTTTGGTGCCGGTGCTTGCGGCAGGTCTCATGTTCCTGCCCTTTTGGTACGTCCGGCTGACCTCGACGCATTACCGGAAGAACGTGGCCGCCGAGCTGGAAACCGCGCTGTCCATCATTACCTCGGCATACCTCCGAAACGAGGATATCCTGACGGCGGTGGAGGAAAGCGTCCAGTACCTGAACCCGCCCGTCAAAAGCGTGTTCGCCGGATTTCTGGCGCAGGTGAAGCTCATCGACCCCGATCTGGACGCGGCGATCCACGGCATGAAGCCCAAGATCGACAACGAGGTGTTCCACGAGTGGTGCGACGCCGTATCCGCGTGCCAGCACGACCGCAGCCTGAAAACCACGTTGACCCCGATAGTCAGCAAGCTGTCCGACATGCGCATCGTCAACGCCGAGCTGGAATACCTGGTGTTCGAGCCGCGCAAGGAATTCATCATCATGGCGCTGTTGGTCGTCGGCAACATCCCCATCATGTATTTTTTGAACCGGAGCTGGTATGAAACGCTGATGCAGACCACGGTGGGCCAGCTCGTCCTTGCGGTCTGCGGGGCGGCGATCTTCATCTCGGCGGCGTTTGTGGTCCGGCTGACCAAGCCGATAGAGTATAGGCGGTGATGGACATGATGACACAACTGTTTTTTTTCGGCGTCCTCTTCGCTTTCGGACTCTTCCTCATACTGGCGGATATCCTGAAGCTCCCGACGCTCAGAACCGCCAAGGCCATGCTGAACGCCGGCAGGGAGGATAAAAAAGCCTCCAAAACCGTGGAGGCGTGGCTCATGTCCGGCGCGGTCCGGCTCTCGAAGCTGATCCGCATGGACGAGTACAAAAGAGGCCGGATGGCAAACGTCCTGAAGGCGGCGGGCGTCGGCATGACGCCGGAGGTCTACTCGGCCTATGCCATTGTCAAGGCCGGAGCCATCCTGCTGGGCGTGATTCCCTGCCTGATTCTGCTCCCGCTGCTCTCGCCGGTGCTGGCCGTCCTCGCTGTATTGACCTATTTTAAGGAGATCCGGAAAGCTGACGAACAGCTCCGGGAAAAGCGGGAACAGATCGAGGGCGAGCTGCCCCGGTTCGTGGCCACCATCGAGCAGACCCTGAAGGCCAGCCGCGACGTGCTGGCGATGATCGAGAACTACAAGCGCAACGCCGGCCCCTCTTTCGCCCGCGAGCTGGACATCGTGACCGCGGACATGCGCTCGTCCTCCTATGAGGCGGCCCTGACCCGGTTCGAGGCGCGGCTCAACTCGCCCATGCTGTCCGACGTGGTCAGAGGGCTTGTCGGCGTCCTCCGCGGCGACGACAGCGCCGTATATTTTCAAATGCTGGCGCATGATTTCAAAGCATTGGAGCTGCAAAGGCTCAAGGGCCAGGCGCAGAAGATCCCGCCGAAAATCCGGATCTTCTCGTTTATCATGCTGCTCTGTTTTCTCTTTACCTATCTCGTCATCATCGCCATGGAGATCCTCAACTCCCTCGGCGGGATGTTTTAGACTGGAGGTGTCAGGATGAATCCCACGGAAATCAAACAAGCCTTTGAGGAAAAGCTGGGCAAGAATTATGCGCATTTCGTTACGGAATGGCTGGCCCTGCAGCCCACCGAGCTCATCGAAAAGGCCGAGGAAATCGCCGCCACCAAGCTGATGGCGGAGCTGTTGCCTGAAGCCGCAAGTACGGATCAGATGGAATACCTGCTGCGCTTTTCAAACCCGCTGGAGGTAGTGCGGGATAAATGGATCGAGGAAAACGGCTCGGAAATGGTGCATGACGATGAGATGTCTCACGCACTCTGGTCAATTACCGACAAGCAGGACGCGGAACAGGACTATGAGCTGGACGAAGCCTTCCTCCCTCCCGAACAGGAGGTGCGGATGTGCTGAAGCTGATCAAAAGCAAACGCGGCGAGGGATATATCGACGTGGCGGTTTTGGTTCTTTGCGTCATGCTGGTGATCGCCCTCGCCGTCAGCGTCCTGCCGGTGTATGTCACCAAAAACAAGCTGGACACCTATGCCGCAGAGCTGTGCCGGGAGGCCGAGATCGCCGGCAGGGTTGGTAGCGAAACCACTATGCGGGCGCAGGTTCTGAGCGAGCGCATGGGGATCGAGCCGGACGTCTCCTGGTCCAAATCCGGGAACATCCAGCTCAATCAGGAGTTCACCGTGACCGTCACGCTGCAGACCGACCTCGGACTGTTCGGCGGCTTCGGGAGCTTCCCCGTCACGCTCCAGGCAAAGGCCAGCGGGAAAAGCGAGGTTTACCACAAATGACCAAATTTTATGATATAATAAGGAACAAGGAAGGCTCGTCCTTTCCGCTGATCGTGGCCGTTACCCTTGCCCTTGTGATCATTTTCTGCGGCATATCCGAATACATCCGCCTGGTGATCATCGCGCAGGGTGTTCGTGACGCGGTTCAATCCGCCATTATTTCGACAGTAAACGACTCCTATGATGATGTTTACCACGGCGTGCGGGAAGGCTACAGCGGAGCCTACCAGCCCTTCGCCGGCGAGTTTGAGGAAAGCCTCGACTACGGCGATGTATACGGCAGGCTCGATGATCTGCTGGGCCTGCGGTATGAGAGCGGCTGGCATGTGAAATACGCCGGGGACGACGTGGAATTCCGGCTGTCCGGTCTCTCCGTCGACCTTGAAAACATGCCTCTGGCTCCCGGCAGCCCCAATAACGCCAACGGATTTCTCGCGGACGCCGCCATATTGCTGGAGGTTCCCGTGTCTTTTGGAGGCGAAGCCCTGCCGCCCATGCGGATCAATCTCCGGGTGCAGGCGAAATATATGCCTTTATTCTGACAAAATTCCGTTTGGCAATAGACTTTTGAAAGCTCTTGTGGTAGGGTGTGGCTTGTAAGAACCTGGCAAGAGCGAACCTGAAAAGGAGGTACACCGATATGAAGCTATCCGAAAAAGCAAAGAAAAGGCTCATCCTCGCCGGACTCGGCGTTGTGTGCGTGATCCTTGTCATAGCGATATCCTCGCAGTTTAAAACGGTGCAGCCGGAGGACGAGGCTATCCTGCCTTCCTCCGCTGTTTCGGACAACATAGGCCCCGGCAATGAGATCCCGACCCCCTCCGCTGATCCGGCAAACGGCGCGGAGCTGAATGTTAATCCTATCGATCCGACCGCCGCCCCGACCGCTCCTGCGGATACCGGGGACTCGTCGGGCACGGAGCAGAGCCTCCAGGCGGAACCGGCCAAGCCGGAGGCCCCCGCCGAAACCCCCGCGCCGCAGGACAATACGGCGGTCACCAATCCGGCAAAGCCTCCGGAGTATAAGCCGGAGGACACCGTCAAAACCACCGAGCCGAGCAGCCCGAAAGCCGGCGATAAGAATGATAAGGGGCAGGTATGGTTTCCCGGATTTGGATGGGTGGATGACGGCGGACCCAACGTAGGGACTGAGGTCGATGGCGAGGGAGATATCGACAAGCAGGTAGGAAACATGGACTAACAACCTGAATCAAGCAGCGAAGCACCGTGGAAACGCGGTGCTTTTTTGCTGCCCATAGGAGGCATCGTATGAAAAGAAAAATCAGCATTTTACTGTCGCTGGTCCTGCTGCTGGCGTTTCTGCTTCCCCTGACCGCCTACGCCGAAGGCGAGGGAAACATCGACCACGGCGGCGGCGGGATGGGCAGCGGCTCCAGCCAAAACTATTGGAATGCGCGGGATGAAGCCGTCCGGATCACCGTTGTGCGGGCCAGCGATGGAACGCCTGTAACGACGCCGGTGGATTTTACCAATAAAAGTCCGTCAAGCGCCATCATGCATTTCGGCAAGGTGTGCAAGCTGCAGTATAACGGCGGCGCCGGCTTGAGTCCAAAAGCAAACGGATACACATACATCAATCCCGCGCAGGCCATCCCGCGCATCATCAGCTCCGGCAGCGGACAGGCCAACATCGGCGAAATCAAGCGGTATTTCTGCTCCGAGTACACTCTGATGAGAATAGCCGACGTTACCGGATTTAACTATGACGTCATGATCAACGGCGAGTACAAGATCTTGCTGGAACCCATCGCATATATGACCTTTCAGGGCGTGAAGATCGCAATGACCGCCACGGAAGCCGCCATGTACGACCAGCAGTTGGGCGGCGGCCTGCGGAGCAAGATGGTATCCCTTTCGCATAAAAATTTGCCTCTCGCGATGTTTTTAGAAACCCCCGACCTGGGCTATCCGGCATGGTCGGGCTCCCGGACGTCCGCCGCTTCCAACGCGGACATCATATCCTCCCTGGGCATCGGCATCGTGCGGTTCAGCGAGGCGCAGCCGCCTCCGGAGGTAACCACCTACGACTACGAGTACAGGGTCAGCACAGAGGTGATCACCGCCGTGACCGTCAGCGGCGGCCAGGCAGATCCCGATCATCCGGTGACGGTGCGCTTTAATATCCTCGGACAGACCTATACCGTGAGCGGCGTGTACTATCCCGAAAGCGACAGCCAGCTTGTGTGGGTCCGGTGGACCACGCCGGCCACGCCGCAGACCGTGACCATCGGCGTGACGGTATCAGGCCCAGGCTCCGCAAGCAAGGGAACCATTACCGCCAAAATCGTGGATCTCTCCGGAAACGATCCCCCCAATCCCGTGGCGGACGACCGTAATAACTCCTACTCCAGACCGCCCGTTCCGAACAAAGCGCAGCAGACCGGCGCTTCATGGGGCGTTTGGTCGCCGTGGTGGTTTGAGTATTGGGTATGGCACAGCGACTGGAACTGGTACAGCGACGGCGAAGGCGGCGGGCATTGGGAGGACGACGGCGAATGGGTTGACGAGGGCTGGTGGGAGTTTGACTGGAACGCCTATTCCGCAAGCCTGTCGGCGTCCATGAGCATCGTGCCGGACGCGAAAGCGCCCACCGCTTCGGGGAAAACGCTGAAAAGCGGATATGGAATTAATCAGACGGCGACGGCCCAGGTGAGCACCAACCAGTCCTCGGCGGTGACCGGGGCGCAGACCGCCGCGACATATTTCCCCGAATTCAAGTACGAATCATACTGGCGGCTGCTGGAGCGTACCAGCGGCGGCTACAGCGCAAGATTCGAATTCGCGCCCAATCAGTACAGCACCTATAACCGGCGCACGCACTTCACGCCCATATGGATGCCGGACGGCAGCTACACCCCGTATACCTGGCTTATCGATTGCTGGACGCCGGCCGGCATGCTCAGTATGAACCTCACCGACTCGGTGACCATCAGCGGAAGCCTTTGGGACGACTGGCACATCGCGCCGGTCCGCCCATGAAACAACCCATGAAATGACAGAAAAAAGAACAAGGCCGCGAAGCGATACGGAGCTTTGCGGTCGTTTTTTTCGAGCAAAACATGAAAGGTGGTATTGAAATGAAATCCAAAATGAAGCTGCTGGTTGTATTCTGCGCCGCTCTTGCCCTGACGCTCTGCCTCGCCACGACCGCATACGCCGCTCCCACCGGCGATGTTGCCGGAGCCATCGAAGGCACGTGGAACGACGCTTCCGGCCAGATCAAGACGGTGGTGAACAACGTGGTTTTTCCCGCAATCGACCTGATTCTGGCGGTGTTTTTCTTTGCGAAATTGGGTATGGCGTATTTTGACTACCGGAAGCACGGCCAGTTTGAATGGGCCGCGCCCGCGATCCTGTTCGCCTGCCTCGTGTTTACCCTGACGGCGCCGCTATACATCTGGCAGATCCTCGGTATGTGACGAAAGGAGCAGGCCGGATTCTTGCATTGCGGATTCGGCCTCTCAAACAGAAAGCAGGTGAAGAAATCCGTGAATAAGAAAAGTTACATTAGCTGGGATTCAGAAAAAGCTGTGTCCGCAGTAGAGCAGTTTGTGAAGAATCACGGCCGGCTTCCTGTTGCCAAAGAGATGAAACCGGCAAACGGATTGCCTACACGCAGAACATTCGAAAGTAAAGTAGGGATATCCTTTTTTGAATTTGGGAGGCGGCATCATCCGGAGTTAGTGATGCTGAGTGAAGCAAGACACCGTCAGCATGTCGCTGATAGCATGCGGGGTAGATCCGGATGGACAAAGGAAACGCTTATTGCCGCTGTGAAGCATTTTGTTGAGCGGCACGGCCGGCTTCCCGACATTCAAGAATACACCTCGAAAAACAACCTGCCAAGCTATACGACATTTTGCAGAATCGCTGAAACAGCCCTGACTGATTCTTTGAAAGAGCAGCTCTGCGAGCATACCAACCAACCCCTCTCCCCCAAAGAGGACGGCACAGATGCTATAGAACAGGATGAACCGTCTCATGGGATGAGTATGACATTTTAGGCAGAGAGAAAATTAAAAAACCTCCGCATGTTGAAAGGAGCGATTTGCATGAAAAAGGAACAGGCGCTCGGCGCATTCCGGGAATTGATCGCGTTCCACAGGGAAGCCCTGCCGGAAGGCAGCGGGTATATCGGTGATTCCCGGCTGACCTATTTGAACCGCGAACAGGCGGAAACCGCGCTGCGATATGGAGTCCCCATCGCCATACGCGGCATGTATTGTGATTACCACGGCAGCCATAAGGGAGATTACGACTATACCCAAATCCGTGATGAAAAGATGCTGGAACAGTATCTTGCGGACAGCCGGTATGAAAGCAACGCCTCTATCCACGCTTATCTTCCCAAAGATGTGCAGGAGAAAATGCAAGGCTACCTCCGCGAGATCATGGAGCTGGAGGCTCTCTCCGGGCAGGCAATGCGTCCCATAAAACCCACCGCCCCGCTGATTGGTGAGGACGGAAACATCTTCAACCTGATGGGGATCGCCGCGTGCACGCTCCGCCGTGCGGGACAGGGCGACCGGGCAGACGAGATGTGGAAGCGGGTCACCCAAAGCGGGGACTATTATAAGGCCCTCGCCGTGATTGGTGAATATGTGGAGTTTGGGGAGGCGCCCCGGCAGGAGCTGGAGCAGCAGACCGAGGGCCTCGGCATGAAAATGGAGCTGTAACATTTCCGCAGAAGTCTCGCATAATCCGAAACCAAACGCCTGACATCGCGCTGAAAGCTGTTCGCGTCGGCGCTTCTATGAAGCTGTCGGTTGCGGAAGCGGCGCGAAAAAACACAATATACCCTGACCGGGAGCCTGTATGACGCAGGCTCCTATTTTTTTACCCTGAAAGGAGGTGACCGCCCTTGTTCATATGGGATTTTGTAGCTGACACCGTGCTGGGCGAGATCATCGACTGGTTCTACGGCCAGATCATTGGCTTTCTCGGCAACTTTTTCTCGGAGATGGGCAACATGGGCGCCGACTTATTCGGCATGAGCTGGGTACAGTCCATCGTCCTGTTTTTTTATTATCTGGCGTGGTCGCTCTATGTTACCGGGCTTGTGGTGTCCGCTTTTGAGTGCGGCATCGAATACCAATCCGGCCGGGGCAGCGTCAAGGACGCCGCCATGAACGCCCTCAAGGGCTTTATGGCTGTGGGCTTGTTTTCAACCGTGCCGGTGGAGCTTTACAAGCTGGCGGTATCCCTGCAGAGCAGCCTGACAGCCGGGATCACCGGGTTGGGAACGGGCATCGACACCATTGCCGCCAATATCATCAGCGAGCTGGCCGCGGCGGGAAGCCTGGAAGGCGCGGGCAGCTCCAGCGTTTTCGGCTTCGGCGCCGTCACCAGCCCCATCATGATGCTGTTTGTTCTCATACTGATGGGCTACGCGGTGATCAAGGTGTTCTTCGCCAATCTCAAGCGCGGCGGCATTTTATTGATCCAGATCGCCGTGGGTTCCCTGTATATGTTCTCGGTCCCGCGCGGGTACATCGACGGTTTTGTGAGCTGGTGCAAGCAGGTGATCGGTCTGTGCCTGACGGCGTTTCTGCAAGCCACCATCCTCACCGCGGGGCTCATGGTGGTCAAGGACAACGCCCTGCTGGGGCTTGGCCTGATGCTGTCCGCAACCGAGATCCCGCGCATCGCCGGAGCTTTCGGGCTTGATACCAGCACGCGCGGCAACCTTATGAGCGCCGTATATACCGCGCAGACCGCCGTCAATATGACCCGCACGATCTTTAAGGCGGTGGCGACGAAATGAAGCTGGTATATATCTGTTCCCCCTATGCCGGGGACATCGAAAGCAACGTAGGGTTCGCCAAAGCCGCCTGTCATTATGCCATGAAGCAGGGCTGTGCGCCTGTGGCCGTCCATCTGTTATACCCGCAGTTTCTTGACGACGCCGTGTCTTCCGAGCGGGAAGCCGGCATCCGGATGGGGCTGCGGGTACTCGCATCCTGCGAAGAACTGTGGGTATGCGGAGCGCATATCAGCTCCGGCATGCGGCAGGAAATTGCTGAAGCAAAGCGGCTCGGCATCCCCATCCGATATGTGACGGCCGCTCAGATCCTGGGCGGCGCCGATATAAAGCGGCACACCGCCGAGGCCGGACAGCATATAAAAGGCATCGGCGCATCCTGCTATCTGAAAGAAATGGAGTGCAAACCGGAGGAAACGCCCTCCGCCGGCTTGACCCTGCGGCTTTGAATATGCCGCTGACCCTGGGCAGCCTGTTCGACGGGATCGGCGGGTTTCCGCTGGCGGGCGTCCGGCAGGGCTTTACTCCTGTGTGGGCCAGCGAAATCGAACCGTTCCCGATAGAAGTGACACGGCTGCGCTTTCCGGACATGCTTCATGTGGGCGACATCACCATGCTCAAGGGCGCGGAGCTGCCCTCCGTGGACGTGGTCTGCGGCGGATCGCCCTGTCAGGATCTCTCCGTGGCCGGCAAGCGGGCCGGCCTCCAGGGTGAACGCTCCGGCCTTTTCATGGAGCAGGTTCGCATCGTAAAGGAGATGAGAGCGCATGACGCAAGAATCAAAAGGACAGATGACCCTGTTCGACTTAGACCCCGCTATATGGTATGGGAGAACGTCCCCGGAGCTTTCTCCTCCGCAGACGGAGAGGACTTCCGCGCGGTGCTTGAGGAAACCTGCAGAATTGTCGACAGCTCCGTATCTGTACCTGGACCTCCGTCCGGGCTATGGAAATCTGCTGGGGCCATATTGGGAGATCAATTCTCACTTGCTTGGCGGGTACTGGACGCTCAATACTGGTCCCTCGCCCAAAGACGCAAAAGGATCTTCCTTGTCGCGGATTTTGCAGGACACAGTGCCGGACAGATACTATTTGAGCAAGACCGCCTGCTTGGGCATCCTCCGGCGGGCGAAGAAGCGCGGCAAGGAGCTGCCTCCTTTGCTCCGCAGAGCCTTGGAGATACAGGCGGGGCTCCCGTCCTCGGCGGAGGATCGGGCAGCGAATCCATAGTCCCAGGGCAAGAAACGGCAGAAAGAAACAACCAACCCAGCGGCCCTGCGGAGGAAGCCCGTTCCATAGCGTTTTCCTGCAACCAGCGGGACGAGGTGCGGGATTTGCACGATGTGTCCGCGGCGATTCAGGCCCAGCCGGGCATGAAGCAGCAGACCTTTGTCGCAGGTTGCCTCACGGCATGGGATACGCAGCAGCAGCGGATCTATACGCCGGAAAGCACGGCGCCGACCCTGACCGGAGCGGATGGCGGCGGCGGAAGAAACCCCGCGGGGCTTCTGTTCTCGGCGGGATTCTGTGCCGGAGCCGCCCCAACTGCGGGCGGCATCGGTTATCAGCAGGAGATTTCTCCCACCCTCAAGGCGTCGGAGAGCGGCACGAACATGGTGCCCAGCGTCCTGTGCCTCAACGACCAGGGCGGCAGCATTATGGACGTCAGCCATGATGTCACCGGAACGCTCCGGGCGCGTATGGACGGACACCCGCCTCTTGTGATGGGCAGCCAGCAGGGCGGCGCAGAAATCTGTGAGAATCTCTGCCCGACCATCACCTCGGCAGCCGGTACCAGCGGAAATAACCAGCCGGTGCTGTTCGAGAACCACGGCATCGACTCGCGCTATACCGGCCCCCACGAAGTGGCGCCCACCATGTCGGCGCGCTACGGCACGGGCGGCAACAATGTGCCGCTGGTATCCCAGCCGTCCGTGTTCCTTGCCGGCGACGGTGAAGATCCGTCACCCGGCGAAAGCTATTGCATCGCCGGCAACATCATAGACCGCCAGGACCATAACGGCGGAAACGGCATCGGCGTCCAGCGGGATATCAGCTATACGCTCAACACCGCCGACCGGCACTGCGTGTTTTCCCAGCAGAGAAGCGATGAATATTCGCCCAATGAGGTGGTCAGCACGCAGAGCGCCCGGCAGTATAAGGACGCCACCGACCTCGTGTGCGAAAGGGAGATTGCCGGGCTTGACTGCCGCAACGGTTCGGAAAACGGGGATTTGAGCGGAACGCTCCAGTCAAAGACAACCGGAGGGTATTCCCTCAACAATGTTCATCCCGTCCGCGTCGGCAAACTGATCCGGCGCCTGACCCCATTGGAATGCGAGAGGCTCATGGGCTTTCCCGACCGCTGGACCGATATCCCAAACGCTTCAGACAGCGCCCGGTATAAGGCGCTGGGCAACTCAGTGGCGATTCCGTGCGTGGAGTTCGTCCTCCGCGGCATCGCATATTTTTTGCGAAAATCCTATAACGAACAGGAGTGATCCCATGTACATCTACCCCGACAACCTGAAATCCAAAGCGGTGCTCTGGCTGTGGCAGCTCCGGGATGTCGGCATGATCGGCGTCGGCTGTCTTGTCTCTGTGTTTGCGCTGGCAAGGCTCGGCTTCCTGCCGCCCATCGTCGTCACCGCCCTCTATGCCTTTCTTACGATACGCTTCGACGACACGAGCATTTTGGATTTCATCCGGTATGCCTGCGGCTTTTTCTTTACGAAGCAGCAGCTCTACGAATGGAGGTTTACCAGGCCATGAAAAACAGAAAAGAAAAACAGTCCGCCAGGCAGAAGCAATCCACCCGCCAGCTCATCGGGACGAAAGCGGTGACCGACCACAGCCTCGTGACCTACGGACACGGCGAGCTGGTGTATTTCATCATCAAGCCGACCAACATATCCGTGCTGTCCGAGGCCAGCATCGCCGCCAGGATATACGCATTGATGACCGTGCTCAAGGGGCAGGCGGAGCTGGAGTTCCTGTGCCTGAACAGCCGTGAAAACTTCGAGGACAACAAAGCCTTCCTCCGGCAGCGCATGGAGCAGGAGGACAATCCGGCTGTGCGCAAGCTGCTGGAGCAGGATCAGACCCACCTTGACCGCATACAGGTGCAGATGGCGACGGCCCGGGAATTTCTCGTAATCATACGGCTCCGGAATGAGAAAGAGAGCGAAGTGTTCCCGTTCCTGGGCCGGATCGAAAAAAATCTTCGGGACCAGGGCTTCTCCGTCAAGCGGTCGGACAAGGAGGACGTCAAGCGCATTCTCGCCGTGTATTTTGAGCAGAACGTCACCACCGAGAGATTTGAGGACTTCGACGGCGAGCGGTGGATCATCCTGAATGAATGAAAAAACCGCTCTCTTTGTTGCTTTTTCATATAGACTTGGGCCGGATGTTCGTTTATTGTCGTTCGTGATACGCGGGAGGTGATCGAAATGGACTATGATGAAATCATGGAAATGGTTATATCGGAGCTGATCGAAAGGGGCTACCATCAGCAGAGAAAAGAAGATGAGGAAATGGACCGGCTCATCAAAAGGCGCATAGAGCTGCGGCAGCAAGCGGACCTTTGCACCGCCGCCCTGGACGAACAGACAAGGCGGACGCTGGAGGAATACTACGACAGCATCGACCACATCAACGGCCATCAGCTCAAATACATCTATCTGCAGGGCGCGAAAGACTGCGTCCGGCTCCTCAAGTCCCTCGGAGTGTTCTGACACGGCAGCCCTGCCGCAGACCCGCCTGAAATACGGCGGGCTTTTTTTATTTCCATCAGAAAAGGAGTGAATCACCACATGGCAATAGCAAAACGCGCCGCGGCAGCGGCTATTCAGGAGGATGTCCGCATTCAGGAATTCCTCGATATGATCGCCCCGTCCGTGATCAAATTTTTCACGGACTATTTTATATGCGGCAACACATTCCGCTGCGTGTGGGCGCTGCGGGAGTACCCCACAGCTACCGAGGAACAGGCGATCCTCCGGCATTTAGGCGAAAAGGACGGCGTGACCCTCCACATCTACACGCGGCATGTAACCCCTGTGGAGGAACGGAAAATCATCAGCAACGCCGCCAATAAAAACCGGATGCAACGAAGCAATACCCAGGATTTACAACAGACCGTCGCCGCGGAAAGCAACCTGCAGGACGTGGCGACCATCGTGGCGCAGATGCACCGCTCCCGTGAGCCGCTGCTCCACTGCGCGGTCTATATCGAGCTGTCCTCCCATGACTTCGACCAGCTCAAGCTGTTGCAGACGGAGGTGCTGACGGAGCTGATCCGGAGCAAGCTCAACGTCGACAAGCTCATGCTCCGCCAGCAGCAGGGCTTCATATCGGTCATGCCGAGCGGGTGGAACGTGTTCGGGGATCAGTTTGAACGGGTGCTGCCCGCCAGCTCGGTCGCCAATCTGTATCCCTTTAATTACTCCGGCAAAACCGATCCCCGCGGCTTTTTCCTGGGCAGGGACAAATTCGGCAGCAATATCATCGCGGATTTCAACAGGCGCGACGAGGATAAAACCAATGCCAGCATCCTGATCCTGGGCAATAGCGGCCAGGGCAAAAGCTACCTTTTGAAATTAATACTCTGCAATCTTCGGGAGTCCGGCATGCATGTGATCTGCCTGGACGCCGAGATGGAACTCGAAGAGCTCACCAACAACCTTGGCGGCTGTTTCATCGACCTCATGGGCGGAGAATTCATCATCAACGTCCTCGAACCCAAGACCTGGGATGAAACGGGCGACCCGAAGGACACCGACGCGCCCCAGACATTCCGGCAGGCCAGCAAACTAAGCCAGCATATTTCTTTCCTGCGGGACTTTTTCCGTTCGTACAAGGAATTCACCGACCAGCAGATCGACACCATTGAGATCATGCTCGGCAGGCTCTACGGAAAATGGGGCATCACCGATCACAGCAACTTCGACCGCCTGAAGCCCGCGGATTATCCCATCCTGTCCGACCTGTACGAGCTGATCGAGGAAGAATACAAGACCTACGACGATGCCAAACGGGAGCTTTACACCGCGAAGCTCCTGCAGGAAATCCTCCTTGGGCTCCACTCCCTGTGCAGGGGCGCGGAGTCCAAATTCTTCAACGGGCACACCAACATTACAAGCGCGGAGTTCCTGACTTTCGGCGTAAAGGGCGTACTCAACGCCAGCAAAAATCTCCGCAACGCCCTGCTGTTCAACGTGCTCTCGTATATGTCCGATGAGCTTCTGACCACCGGAAACACGGCCGCCAGCATAGATGAGCTATATCTGTTCCTGTCCAATCTGACGGCGATTGAGTACATCCGCAATAGCATGAAGCGGGTCCGCAAGAAAAATTCCGCCGTCATTCTGGCGAGCCAGAATTTGGAGGACTTCAATATCGACGGTATCCTGGAATACACCAAGCCGCTGTTCTCCATTCCCACGCATCAGTTTTTGTTCAACGCCGGAACCATCGACGCAAAATTCTATACCGATACCCTCCAGCTCGAACCCAGCGAATACAACCTGATCCGCTATCCCCAGCGGGGCGTTTGCCTTTATAAATGCGGAAACGAGCGTTACAACCTCATGGTGCAGGCGCCGGAGCACAAGGCGAAGCTCTTCGGAGAGGCGGGCGGACGCTGATGGGCAGGCCGGAAGAATTTAAAAGCACAACGTCATTATATACACCGATATACTGGACGGCGCCGCTGTTCAGCCAGAAATGGAGGTGATCCTGTATGGCAGATCCCGCAACCATCGCCCTGGCGGTCAAATCGGCCGTCGCCGCCGCCACTGACAAACGGACCTGGAAGGCTGTCGGCGTCATCATCGCCGCCATCGCAACGCCCTTTATTCTCCTCATCATAATGATCGCCAGCCTTGTGTCAGGAACCGCAGACCACAACAATACCGCTGTTCAGCTCTCGTTTCACGGCGGAGTAATCTCCGGCCAGGTGCCGGAGAATTACCGCGGGTACATCGAGGATATGCGCGCGGCCTTTACCGAACTGGACGCCGCTATCGCTGAAATCACGCCGCAGATCGAGGACGGAAGCCTTGACTCCACACAAGTCAAGGCCATTTTTTATTCTCTGTATTTCGGCGCCGAATCTCTCCGCGGGATGGATTACCGGGCGTTTGCCGACTGCTTCGTGCGGTATGAGGAACGCACCCGCACCGTAACGGACGAGGACGGCAACGAAACCGAGGAAACGTATATCGTGGCTGTTCCGCTCGAATCCCTGCCGGAGATCTACAGAAACCTGGAAAGCGCGCTGGGCAGAACCATCACCTACGCGGATCAGGCCAACGCCTCGGAGATCTATTACAGGGCGCTCTACGGAACGGCCGCGCCCGGCGAGGGCGACGGCTTCGGCATGTGGTCGGACTGGTCTCCCGACATGCTTCAGGATCTGTATTACAACCTGCCTGTAGGGGAAATGGGCGCGGAAGCTGTTCGCCTTGCGCTGTCCCGCCTGGGAGATCCTTACTCTCAGGAGCTGCGCGGGCAGGGCAGCTATACCGATTGCAGCTATCTCGCCCGGTGGGTATACCGGCGGCTCGGCGTCAGCATCCCCGGCACCGCCGCCGCCCAGGGCAAGTATTGTGTGGACAACGGCCTGACCATATCCAAAGCGGATTTGGCGCCCGGCGACCTTGTGTTTTGGTCTCACAAACCCAACGGACGGTACATGAACATTACCCATGTGGGGATCTACGCCGGGGACGGCATGGTGGTGGACGCCTCCTCCTCCCGCGGCGAGGTAGTATACCGGAGCCTGTTTGACTCGGATAAACAGGTGCTGTACGGCAGGCCCTACGCGCATACGACGGCAGCCTCGTCCGGCTTCATCTCGCCCCTGGGCAATGGCTGGCGCTCCATGGTCACCTCAGAATTCGGCTCACGGACAGACCCGGTCACCGGAGGCATCGCCACTCACGCCGGCATTGATCTCGGCGCCGCCAAAGGCGCGCCGATCCGCGCCGTGCTGGGCGGCACGGTTGTGAATGTCACCTATGCCAGCACCGGCTACGGCTACCATGTATCTGTCGACCACGGCAGCGGGATCGTCACGCTGTACGCCCACTGCTCGGAAATTCTGGTCAGCCAGGGGCAGGAAGTGTCTGCCGGAGATGTGATCGCAAGGGTTGGCTCCACCGGAAAGAGTACCGGGGATCACCTGCACTTCGAGGTGATCGTCAACGGGACCAAGAAGAATCCGAGGAATTATCTGCCTTAAGGCTCGCCGGTTCATGCTGTTCGGCAAGAAAAATTTCTGCTGCGGTTAGATAGCTTTGCCGCCTTTTTTGTTATATAGTAATGCTGAACGATGCTGGAATCTGGAGGGATGACGGATGAAATACACGAATAAGCAGCCGGGAGAATACGCGCCCTACGGGTATAAACACACAGCCGAGGGCTTGGTGCCAGACCCCTATCAGGCCAAGGTGATCAGGCTGATGTTTGATTTGGCGGCCGCGGGAGTGACCTCCGATGAGATCGAATACCTCCTGCCTCGCTTTAAAGTGCCCAAGCTGACCGAAGAAAGAAAGATCGATTTTGAACAGCTCAAAGCGGAAATGCTGGAGCTTGTGCAGGAATGGAGGCTGGAGTTGGGCGCCGCGCCAATTGAAATGAAGCTCTGACCGGCAGGGCTGTGTGCCGACAAATCTATACGGAACCATGCGATTGCATGGAACGAGTCATCCATAAGCGGATGGCTTTTTTTATGCGCAAATTTAAAAAACAGGAGGAAAAATCAATGCTGAATCTGCAAGCGGTTTTTCAGCGCAAGGCTGATGAATTCCCGGCATGGGACTGCGTGATCGAAAAAATCGTTGAGCTTCCCAAAGCGGAATACCGATTTTTCATGACGCACCCTCTTCGGGATGCTTCTTTCATTGCCGAGAACACCGACCTCATGCACCGCGACCCAAACGGCGTGTGCCACTGCCTGCTGGTGCTGGGAAAAGACTGTTCGGACGGCGTCCTGATCGAATCGGAAGGCTACCATTACGCCCGATACGCCAGCTTCATGCCGGGAGCGCGGGAATTTGTCACCGCGCGCCTGGACCAACTGGCCGACCAAATCATCAAGGAGAGCACTCAAAACACCTCTAATGGAACGTGGTCGATTTACTTTGACGAGATACAGGAGCGGTATCATGTCCCCGTTTCTGAGAATAACGGCATCGGCTCCATGCTGAAAAATATTCTTGAAGCAAGGCCGGAGATGGCAGATCTTGAACCCATGGAGGACGGCTTCGACATGGTGTTCTATCTGGACTACTGCCCAAACCTCGGTGAAAATGAAAAGCTCGCATCAGAAATTCCGGACGGCATATTCCGCTTAAAAGACTTGATACGAGTGCCGATTGAGGACTTTCATCTTGTTCACCATGAGGTGGATATGGAACCGGCCACTATCGTATATCTGGATTCCGGCACTCTTACCGACGAGGGTAACCAAGAATGGAGTGATGTATTAAACGCCCAAGTGCTTCGTGTATTCAATGGCATTGATGGAATTCAGGCTGAGTGTACAGGGGTTAATCCACAGCGGCTCACTGATTTTTCTCTGATGCTGGCTGGAGAATGCCCCCATGAAGATTATGAAACTTGGGTCAGGCAGAAGCTGGATGCTCCTGAAATGTCTATGAAATTATGAATGTTGGGAGGAAGCACATATGGAAAATAAAAGCCTTTTTGTTTATCCGTACTCCTGTACGGAAGCAAAACGCCTCGGTCATCTTGACCAGTGGCGTGAGAGCCACAAGAATAACATTGCCTGCAAATACGCTGTTGAGGAAGCCATTCGCCGGGATTTTGACGGAATGCATTTGAATGCCGATTGTGCAGATAGTGTAATCGCAGAGTACGGATTCAAGCGTGTTCAATGGGTGTTGGCCAACACCATACAACAGAAAGATTGGGACGGGCGCTTTTCCCAGGCCAACAAGGAATGGGCAAAGAGCACCTACATTCCTCCGGACAAGGACAGCTTCACCGGACACAGCCGCAACCTGAATTTTGTCGTGGAGAGCCATCCTGCTGTACTGGACGGCTTCATCAACCAATATCGTCGTGCGTATCAAGCGCTGGGCTTGTTTGACCACACTCACTGTGAACCGGATTCCAAGGATCTGGACTTCGAAGGAAAGGTGCTGGTGCTGTCGCCCAAAAGTCTCAAAGAGAGCTGCTGGAGTCAGCACAACCAGCTCTGGCTGGCGACCGGAGGCTTCGGATGTGATCCAACCAGCTCTGGTCGTGCAGTGTATGCAACCTGTCTTTATGACGGGGAAAAAACCCGTTGGAATCGTCATGATTTTATCGGCATACTTGGGGAAACCCATTTACCTGAATGGGCGATTGAAAAACGCATAGAGCTTCAAGAACAGTCTGCTGACGATGCTCCAAGTATGAGCGGGATGGAAATGAGATGACAGCATATCCAATCAAAATCAAATTATAACAGGAGGAAAACGCAAATGAGTGCAACCGAATTAAAGGTTCCTTTCCCTTCGGAGCGGCTGGACGCCCTCCGCTTTTTTATGGACAAGAAGCAGCAGACCGTAGAAAAAGAACTGCAGGATTACCTCGACAAAACGTACGAAAAATTTGTGCCTCAGAACGTCCGCGAGTATGTCGAGAGCCGAATTGAACCGGAACAACGTCAGGAACAGACAGTGGATTCACAGCAGGCTTCTGTATCAGGAGAGAGCCAAGCTCCAGTTTTGAAAGAGCGCCAGCCCCGTCCCTCCCGTCGCCAGCGGGAACAGGCGGAGGCCGGAGCGCCCCAGGCTCCGGATACCCAGCCGGAGCAGACCGGCTCTGAGCCGGAAGAAAACCAGGGCATGACCATGGGCATGTAAGGAGGGCAGGCTATGGAAGGCAATACGATTTATACCGTAACGGAAAACGGCGAGAGCCGGAACTACCTCGCGGTCGACGGCTGCAGCCTCGAATCCGTGGGCAAGCTCCTGCACAGGATGGAAACAATTCGGGCAAATCTCCCGAAGGGAAGCAGGCTGTCCGTGCTGGAAGCCATGAACAAACGCTACGATTTTTTCCCGCTCAAGAGCAGGAACGCCCTGCTTCATCCGCTGCGTGAGGATGAGGCTGCGGAAGCCGTGAGCAAAATCGAGGCCGCGGCAAGCAAGGACATGCATGTCAGGATCGATTTTGACGCGGACCGGCTGGCTTTTCTTTATGAGCATGACGGAGAAGTCCATGAGCTCACGGCGCCCGCCGCAGCCTTTACCGAGGCTTATACCGGATCGCTCCGGAAGAAAAACGCCAGCCAGACCTATGTGAATTACAAGTATTTCGAGGGCCAGCTCGAAAAAATCTGCGAGGGCCGGTGCCTGTCTTCACCATCGGAGCAGGCCGGCCAGGATGAAACACAGGCACCGAAAATGAGCTTATAGGAGGAAAGTACCATGAAAAAAGCAACCGTTCAGATCACCTACGACGCCGAAAAGCTCGGCGCCATCCGCCAGTACATGGGCAAGAAAGATGCGGAGCTTCAGAGCGAGATGGAGGATTTTCTGCAGAAGCTCTACGAGAAGCACGTTCCCGCTCCCGTCAGGGATTACATTGAAAGCCGGGAGCCGAGCGAGCCGGAAGCTCCCAGGCGCCCCTCCCGCCCGGCGGCTCCCGCGAGGCCGCAGAACCACTCCGCGGGCGGCGGCGAATAACCAAACCACGCGGGCGCGCGTGTCGCCGCCTGTTTGCCCCTGTGTGCCGTTTTGACGGCTGGGGTAGCACCGTAACACCTGTAGGCGGCTTCTGTCCCGGTGTTGGGGCTTTGTGAGGGCGTTTGCCGCAGAGCGAAAAGCACGCGCCGGAGCAAGACGGAAACGCGCCTCAGAAAAGGCCCCGCTTGGGGAGTGAACCATGGGGTCGAAAACTGTGCGGGTTAAAGGAGCGGGGTCGCAGAGCGTCCCCGCTCCGGCTCACACCGCCCCGCAACGCGGGTCGGGGAACGGTTTCCACCGGGGTCAGATTTCGCCCCTTGGCGTCGGCTCCGGGGTCGCGGAAGGAAAAACAACCGGAAATCCCGCATAAATCAAGGACTTTTACAGGGCTGCGGCCGGAGTTGCGGCCCTATTTTTGAATGGAGGATGCCCTATGGCAGAAAAAAATAAGAAGAAATTCCCGCTATGGCTCTACCCTGAAACCCGGCAATTGGTAACCGACTGGTATCAACGCGACAACTGCCAGAGCCAGAGCGAATTCATCGAAAAGGCGATCCGGTTTTATTGCGGCTACATCTCGGCGGAGGAAGGCGTGAGGTTTCTGCCGGCCGCCATCACCTCGGCCCTGACCGGGATGGTGGACAGCCTGGAAAACCGCATGGCGCGGCTGATCTTCAAGCTGGCCGTGGAGATGGCGATGATGATGAACATCCTCGCCGCCAACGCCGAGGTGGACGAAGCCCTGCTGCGTAAGCTGCGCGGCAAGTGCGTCGACGACGTGAAAAAGTCCATCGGCGCCGTCACTTTCGAGGACGTGGTGAGATTCCAAAAGGGCGAGTGAGGTGACGCCCGATGCCGAGGATCATCTTCAAGTGCCGGTATCTGAAAAACGCGGCCGCGCACCTGTCCAATTTCGTGGAGTATGTGGCAACACGCGACGGCGTGGAGAAGATCGCAAACGACGCCCGTCCGCTGCCCGCCACGGAAAAACAGCGGCAGCTCATCGCGGAGATCGTCCGGCAGTTCCCCGACACGGTGGAGCTGTTCGAGTACGAGGACTACCTGGACAAACCGTCCATCGAAAACGCTTCGGAATTCATCACCATGGCGCTGGAGCAGAACCTCGACCAGATCGATACGCGCGCCAACTATGTCGACTATATCGCCAACCGCCCGCGGGTGGAAAAGCTGGGTACGCACGGATTGTTCACGGACGTCGGAGCGCCGGTGGCTCTGTCTCATACGGCGGAGGAAATCGCCAACCACACCGGCAACGTATGGACCAACATCGTTTCCCTGCGCCGGGAGGATGCCGCGCGACTTGGGTATGACAACGCCAAGGCGTGGATGGATCTGATACGCGGCCAGCGCAACACGCTTGCGGCGCAGATGAAAATCCAGCCGGAGAATTTCCGCTGGTACGCGGCCTTTCATAACGAGGGGCACCATCCCCACATCCATCTCATCGCCTACTCCGCAGATCCGCGCGAAGCCTATGTCACAAAAAAAGCGATTGAGAATATGCGAAGCGCCCTGGCAAGGGAGATCTTCAAGCAGGATCTGGTCCAGATTTATTCCGAGCAGACGCTCCGGCGCGACCGGCTTGCCGAACAGAGCCGCGAGGCCCTGCGGGAAATCATCGGCAGCATGAGCGGCGGCGTGTGTGAGAACAAAACCATTGAGGATCTGCTCGTGCATCTGGCGGAGCGTCTCAGGCATACCTCCGGCAGAAAGCAGTACGGCTACCTGAAAGCGCCGCTGAAATCCGTGGTGGATCAGATCGTGGACGAATTGGCAAAGGACGGGCGGGTGGCGCTGGCCTACGACAAATGGTACGAGCTCCGCAACGAGGTGCTCCGTACCTATGCCGACAAGCTCCCGCCCCCGCTTCCACTCTCAAAGCAGCAGGAGTTTAAAGCCATCAAAAATATGGTGATCGCTGAAGCAATGAACATCGGCGGTCACCGTTTCACATTCGAGCCGGAGGAAGATCCGGAGGTTCAGGACGAGGAAGCCGGTCCCTTTATGGATGAACCGGACGCTGTGCTTTCGCGGGAGGAACCGCCGCCGCAGGAAGATGAAATATCCGACGACGGCGCGGACCGTCCGTCCGCTGACCCTGCTGATCCGTCCGGAGCGGGTTCCGGTGAACCGCGTCCTCACATCGCGTGGAGCGGCCGCTACAAAGAAGCCCGCGCGTTTCTCTACGGCAGCGACGATGCCGAGCCGGACTTCGGGCAGGCCCTCCTCTTGTTCACCGGGGAAGCCGAAGCGGGCAACGCCCTCGCCATGCATGACCTGGGCAGGATGTACGCGGACGGCCTGACCGGGGAGCCGGACAGCGCCGCCGCCTTTGACTGGTACGACAAGGCCCTCGCCGCTTTTCTCGCCATAGAGTCCGAAAAGGAATCCCCCTACGTCGAATACCGGATCGGCAAGATGTTCGCGGCCGGTCTTGGAACCGTGCAGGATTATGAGGAAGCCGCAAACTGGTTTGACCTGGCGGCATCCCAAAACCACAGATACGCCCAATACTCCCTCGCCGGGTTGTTCTATCACGGCCATGGCGTGGAGCAGGACTATGAAACGGCGTTTTCCCTTTACCGGAAGTCCGCGCGCCAGCATGTTCCGTATGCCGATTACGAGTTGGCGAAAATGTACCGGGACGGCGTCGGCACCGAAAAGGACGCGGCAAAGGCGGAGCGGCATTTCCGTGAAGCGTTTTCCGGCTTTCAAAAGCTGGAGGCTCAAGGGCATGATGATAAGCTGCAGTACCGTCTCGGCTGGATGCTTTATACCGGAACGGGAACCGAAAAAGACACGGCGGCAGCGGTTGTATATTTTGAAAAGTCCGCCCGCCTCGGCAATATCCACGCCCAATACATGCTCGGCAAGATCTATCTGGATGCGGACAGCGGCCATGAAAACATCGAGCAGGCCCTCCGCTGGCTTGCCAAGAGCGCGGACAGCGGTCACGACGGGGCGCAGTACGCTCTCGGCAAGCTCTACCGTGACGGCAATCATGTAGAAAAAGACGCCGCAAAAGCCGCGGCGTTCTTCACAGCGGCGGCGGAGCAGGAAAACCAATACGCGGCGTATGCTCTCGGCAAGCTGTACCTTGCGGGCGGCGATATGCCGAAAGACGCGGAAGCCGCCGTCAAATGGCTGACCCTCTCCTCCGGCCTCGGCAACCAGTACGCGCAGTATGCCCTGGCGAAGCTGTATCTTGCCGGCGAGGATGTTCCCCAAAACATTCCCAAGGCGGTGGAGCTGTTCATAAAGGCGGCGGAACAGAACAATATGTTCGCGCAGTATCAGCTCGGAAAGCTGTACCTTTCGGGAGATGACATCCCGAAGGATGTGGAAGCTGCGGTCAGGTGGCTGACCTCCTCCGCGGAGCAGGGCAACCAATACGCGCAATACATTCTCGGAAAGCTCTATCTCATGGGGCAGGACGTTCCCCGCGACCGGGAAGCCGCCCGCCGCTGGTTTATCCTGTCGGCGGAGCAGGGCAACGTCTACGCGCAATTTTTTCTCGACCATTGGGATTCGTTCCGCGATCCCTCCGCTTTTCTGGCGGTCACGCGGCTCCTGCACCATTTGAGCCGGATCTTCCGCGAGGAACAGCGCAGGCTGGGCGGCGGCCCGGACATGCAGGTGGACAGCAAACTGCTTCGAAAGCTGCGCCAGAAGAAGATGGCCCAGGGGCACCCCCCCAACGACCATTCCCCGAAGCAAGTCCAGTAAAGGAGAATCCATCATGCGAAAACGAATCACGCAGAAAAAAGAAACCATCCCCATCCGACCCTTACAGACATCGGCCAAGCCGTCCGCTCATCAGCGGACGGCTTTTTACCGCAGATGCGGCAAACGCAAACGCTGACAAAGGAGGTATCTCCATGGCATTCATCCCATTTACCGATGAGCAGAAACGACGCGCCAACTCCGTCGACCTGGTGGACTTCCTCCAGCGGCAGGGCGAGCAGCTCACCCGCTCCGGACGCGAGTGGCGCTGGAAGCGGCACGACAGCGTGACGATCCGGGGAAACCGATGGTACCGGCACTCCCGTGAGGAAGGCGGCCTCGCCATCGATTTTGTGCAGGAGTTCTACGGCATGAGCTTCCCCGAAGCGGTGATGTTCCTGCTTGGCGGCGAAGCCGGCGTGGAATGGAATCAGATCGAAAAGAGCGCACCGGCGCCCCCGAAGGAATTCGCCCTGCCCGATGCCAATCATGACATGCGCCGCGTGTTCGCCTATCTGCTCAAGCAGCGGTTCATAAACCGGGAGGTGCTGTCGTTCTTCGCCCATCAACATCTGATCTATGAGGATAAGGAATACCACAACGCCGTGTTTGTCGGCCTTGATGAATACGGCGCCGCCCGGCACGCGCACAAGCGCGGCACCTACACCCGGGGCGAGCCTTATAAGGGAAACGTGGAGGGCAGCGATCCGAGCTACAGCTTTCACTGGATCGGGGAGAGCGACACCCTTTATGTGTTCGAAGCGCCCATCGACATGCTGTCCTTCATCACGCTGCATCCGCAGGACTGGCAGCGGCACAGCTACGTCACCCTCGACGGCGTGGCCGAACACGCCGTGCTCCGGCAACTCAAGCTGAATCCCCACCTGAAAAATGTGGTGCTGTGCCTGGATCATGACGAGGCCGGCATCGAGGCCGCCGGACGGCTCAAGGATATTCTGGCCGAGCATGACTGCTACGATCCGGCATATATGGATATCCCCGTGATGCAGCCGCGGTACAAGGACTGGAACGAGGATCTCAAAGCAAAGAACGGCGTCGCACCCATCCCCGCCCAGGAGCATCCGAAGCTGGAGCTTCTGCCGCAGGTATGCTCCGGACTGACCCAGGCGTGCGCCTCCCTCAGTTCCCCTAAAGATCCCCAGGCTCTGCTGGCAGAGCGTTACCGCCTGCTGGCGCCGCTGGTCGCAAACGGAAAGCCGGCTCCCGCAAGGCAGACGGAGATTGCCGGACACCTGCGGTTCATGGCGGCGGCCGCCGTTCACGCGGTAAAAAAAGAATACCGGCAGATGGAACGGCCGGTGGCAACGGAGCAGCTCGTCCGACAGCTTGAAGAAAGCTACCGCCCTCATCAGGACCGGGGCTGGCTCCGGACCAAGGCCGAGGACATCCGTTTGGACGTCGCGGCCCTGGACCGGCAGCTCCGCACGGCGGGGCTCAGAAGCCCGCAGGACAAGCAGAACCTCGCCGCATCCTATATGCGGCTGGCGCTGGACTGCGTAAAGGCCCAGCTCGCCATCGCCCTCGACACGCCGAAGCAGCTCCCCGTCCAGGAGGAAGCCGCTTCAAGTTTTATCATGACCATGTAAAGGAGGCGGTCTTATGCAGACGTCCCAAATCATCACCCTGATCGTCGCCGGGCTGACCATGTTCGGCGTCATCGGGTTTTTATCCCTGCTGGCGCACTACTATACGCTTAACGGCATCAAATCAAAAACCGTGGGCGACGGGCAGCACGGCACGGCGCGCTGGGCGACAAAGGGAGAAATCAAAAGAACCTATACCGAGGTGCCCTACGAGCCGAAGCTGTGGAGGCGGAAGCAGAACCTGCCGAAAGCCCAGGGGCTGGTGGTGGGCTGCAAGACATCACACGGCTCCGTCACCGCGCTGGTGGACACCGACGACATTCACTGTATCATGATCGGCGCGGCAGGCGTAGGGAAAACAGCCAACTTTTTATACCCGAACCTGGAATACGCCTGCGCCAGCGGCATGTCTTTCCTCACGACCGACACCAAGGGCGATCTGTACCGGAACTACGGCAGCATCGCCAAGGAGCATTACGGATACAACGTGGGAGTGATCGACCTGCGCAACCCGACCCGCTCGGACGGCAACAACATGATCCACCTGGTGAATAAATATATGGACGAGTACCTCGCCCATCCGGAAAATCTCTCCCTGAAGGCCAGAGCGGAAAAGTACGCCAAGATCACGGCCAAGACCATCATCAACAGCAACGGCGGGGACTCGGCCAATTACGGCCAGAACGCATTTTTCTACGACGCGGCGGAGGGCTTATTGGTTTCGGTCATCCTGCTGATTGCCGAATACTGCGAGCCGCCGAAGCGCCACATCATATCCGTGTTCAAGCTGATACAGGATCTGCTGGCGCCCTCCGGCGTCAAGGGCAAGAACCTGTTCCAGCTCCTCCTGGCCCACCTGCCGGACGAGCACAAGGCCAAATGGTTCGCCGGCGCCGCCCTCAATTCGGCGGAGCAGGCCATGCAGAGCGTCCTTTCCACTGCGCTCTCCAGGCTGAACGCCTTTCTCGATTCCGAGCTGGAGCAGATCCTCTGCTTCGACACCGTGATCGACACCGAAAAATTCTGCAGTGAAAAGTCCGCCATCTTTTTGGTGATGCCGGAGGAAGATAACACCAAGTATTTTATCATATCGCTGATCGTCCAGCAGCTCTACCGGGAGATGCTGTCGGTGGCCGACGAGCATGGCGGCAAGCTCCCCAACCGGGTGATGCTGTTCTTGGATGAGATAGGGACCATACCCAAAATCGAGTCGGCCGAGATGCTGTTCAGTGCCTCGCGCTCGCGCCGGGTTTCAATCGTAGCGATCATACAAAGTTATGCTCAGTTGGTCAAAAACTACGGCAAGGAAGGCGCGGCCATCATCATCGACAACTGCCAAGACACGGTGTTCGGCGGATTTGCGCCCAACAGCGAGTCGGCCGAAATCCTGTCGAAAGCCCTGGGCAACAGGACCATCATGACCGGCTCGGTCAGCCGGGGCAAGAACGATCCGTCGCAGAGCCTGCAGATGAGCCAGCGGCCGCTGATGACGCCCGACGAGCTCAAAGCTATGCCCAAGGGCCATTTTATCGTATCCAAAACAGGCGCGTATCCCATGCGGACGCGCCTGATGCTGTTTTTGAAATGGGGTATTACTTTCGGCAAGCCTTATGAGATCGCGGAAAGGTCGGCAAGGAAGGTGTCCTACGCTGACCGCCGCGAGCTGGAGGACGAAATCATCCGCAGGCATGCCGCCTGCGAAGATGTGCCGGACGACGCGGAGGACGGAGCGGCGGTATCGGGCGGCATCCTGCACACGCCTGTTCAAGAACCCGAACACCAAGCCGCGCCAAAACCGAAAGCGCCTGTCCGCGTTTGACTGGAGGTGACCGTATGGGTTATTTTGCATCCCTCTACTCCTCGGAGCTGCCTCACCGGGCGGTGACCGTGTATATGTATCTGCGTGACCGATGCGACAAGGATGGCAAATGCTACCCGGCGATTGGTACCATCGCCGCGGAGCTGAAGCTATCCCGAAGCACCGTCAAAAGAGCCATTGCCGACCTGATCCAGTGCGGGCGGCTCCGCAAGGAGCAGCGTTGGCGGGAAAACGGCGGCAAGAGCAGTTGCATGTATTTTGTGCTTTAACCGGGCCGGCAGAGGAAAAAGTCCGAATGTTCATATGGGGGAAGTCTGTCCTTTTCGTGAACCATGGGAGGGTTCATGATGGACCATGAAGGCGAAGCTCCCACTCTAAGAATTCTCAACGGCAGAGAAAAAAACATAAAAATCACTCTACCTTTAAGGTGATGGGAGTCACGGCAGCCGTGTTCGGATCAATCGTGATGATTCCCCGTCCTTTTCTTCTGGCGTATGTGATAAGATGGGCGGCAGATTCAAGGTGCGCCACCTCGCCGTTCTGATAGACCGCGATGATGAAACCGGCTCGGTCGACGAGATAGCGGTTGCACCGGGCGCGGCAATCCCTGGTGGGGCGGGTGCTGACCAGGTGGTTGGAGGTGCTTTTTTCGAGGATGACGAAATACCGCTCCCGCAGCTCCGGCGTCCATTTTGTTGCCTGTTCTTCAAAGGGCAGGATGCAGAACAGCCGGAGCCGCGGGCATTTTTCCATCAGCCGGATCACCAGCTCCGCTCCCCACATGGAAGGCCCGACCTCGCAATCCGAGTAAAAGTCCGTTACCCCGTTTTCATAGAGAGCAAGGATCTGCACGAGCATGGCATTTCGTATACGCAAACATAGATCGTCCTCTTCGTCGTAGCCAAAGGGAAAGCGCATGGGATGATGTCCTGTGAAAGCACAGGAGGTTGTCAGCATATTTTTCACCTCTTGATTTAAGTACACGGTCGCTGTGTGCATACACGCCGTTACATTGTAAGCCACCTGCTTCTACAATACAAGTGTTGAGTTAAATCAAGGACGGTGAGTTAAAGTGGTTTTAGATTACGACGCCATAGGCGCGCGGATCAAGGAAGCACGTTTCAGAAGGGATAATATGAGTCAGGAGCGGCTGGCAGAGCTTGCCGGATTGTCCACCACTCATACCAGCCATATCGAAACCGGCAACACCAAGGTAAGCCTCCCTGCACTTGTGAAGATCGCAAACGCGCTTGAGGTTTCATTGGACGAGCTGGTGTGCGACAGCATCATCAAGGCCAAGGCTGTGTTTGAGGGCGAGCTCGCAAGGACGATCAGCGACTGCGACGAGCTGGAGATCCGGGTCATCACGGACATGGCTAAGACGCTCAAAACAAGCATGCGCCGGAGGTTAGGAGAGTAATCGATGAGGTACGCGGAATGAGCGGGCAGGAGTATGAACACCTGCCCGCTCATTTGCTTTATATATTTCTTAACCTTGAAAATTTCTCAAATAGGAAGTATAATGAGAAAAAAGCATAAGAGGGATTGCTATGGATTACATCAGCGTAAAAGAAGCTGCGGAAAAATGGGGAATCACAAGCCGAATGGTCAACTATCACTGCGCAGCCGGACGAATCGAAGGCGCGCAGAAGATCGGTAACATGTGGGTTGTGCCGAAGGATGCGGCAAAACCTGCGGATGGGCGGCGCAAACAAGCAGAAAAGTCTAATATTGTTCGAAGGGGGTGAGAGTGTGACGGAAAACGCAGTGAATCAACGTGCAACAACGATGATCAATTATCGTCGGTTATCCGTCATTGTCTTTTCCCTCTTTTTCTCCTGGCTTCTGGCTTTCCCCTTTGAAGGCAGAATACTGTACGCACTTGCGGACTATTATAACATCTCGGTCGAGCCCTTTGTCTTTGGAACAATGGCCGCTCATTTTACCGGTTTGCTTGCCTGCGGTTTTTTTGTCAGGAATATGCGAACAGCTAAAAAGCTCATGCTTTTTTCCATTGCGTTTTGCATCGCAGCCTCGGTTGTGTTTTTCCGCCCTCCTTCCTTTCTTTGGACGGCGGCGCTGATTTTAGCGGCATTTCTGGTCGGCTGCTGTGTGGCGGCATGGGGTTTTTATTTCAAAGGCTGCACGCCAAAGAACGAGCGCATCAAGACTATGGCAGACGGACTGATTTTCTCGAACCTCCTGATGATTCTGCTTAACATGGCAACCATTCATATTTCCCCGCACATCGGGCTTGTTTTTTCTATGATAATGCTGGCAGCGGCGTTCCTATTCGCACTCAGGCTTCCTAAAGAGGAAGCGCTGGAACCTCCGGCTTCCGGGCAGGGAGAGATTTATGTCGGCAAAGCCGGCCCTCTCGCTTTTCTGTGCCTGTTCGTTGTGGTCATCACCATCAATTCCGGCCTCATGTATCAGGTGCAGGGTCCCGCCTTCGCTCATCTGGAATGGCTGACAAGCTGGTATTGGGCTGCACCGTATATCGCCGCGCTGTTCATTATGCGCAACCTTCCCCGAAAAACAAATCGGGCATATATCCTTTATGTTGCCATCGCCATGATCGGCTTTTCCTTTATCGCATTTCTGCTGCTGGGGCGCTCATGGGCGGATTATCTTGTGGTCAATACTCTGATGCTGGGGGCCTGCGGCGTGTACGACCTGTTTTGGTGGAGCATCCTGGGGGAAATGTTGGAGTTGGACAAAAACCCCGCGAAAATCATGGGGCTGGGCCTCTCCGCCAATGTTCTGGGGGTTCTGCTGGGCGGGCTTATCGGAAACTCAATCGCAAGCGGGCAAAGTCATAACCCCACCCTGCTGGCGTTGGGCGTTGTATGCGTTACCCTTGTCCTGCTGCCGCCTTTACATACACGGCTGACCACCCTGCTTAAAAACCATGCCTATTTGACCACGATTACCGAAATGCCGGCTCAGGAACAAACCCGGCTGATCTGTGAGTTTAGTATTACAGAAAAGCTCACCGAGCGCGAGGGTGAAATCGCCGCTCTTCTCATCAAGGGAAAAACCTATCGTATGATTGCCGGCGAGCTGCATGTGAGCGAAAACACCGTAAAAACCCATGTGAAAAACATATACTCCAAAGCGGGAGTTCAGAGCCGGACGGAACTTATGAATCTCCTTCTGGATATACACACCCCATTCACAGAATCCGAAATCTCTTCAGTTAGTAAGCACCCGCAAATATAGACGCATTAACAAACGACCGATTCCAGAAAAGGTCTCACAATAAAGGACGGTGATTTCAATGAATGAAAGTCTTCCTCAAATCAGAACAAGTAAATTTTTTCGCCTTTTATTCAAAGCGCCAAATTTAGAGCAGTTTGTCAAACATAACGCGGGAGAAATGCGACCGCCAACCTTTAACGAATACATATTTGGATTATGCAAGGCAAAAGCAGAAGTTCCCGAACGCATTATCAAACGCGCAAACATTGAGCGCTCTTTCGGACATCAAATCTTCAAAGGTTCAAGGAATCCGTCCCGAGATACCGTTTTGCAGCTTGCTTTTGGATTTGAGGCCGACGTTGACACGGCGCAGGATCTTTTGAAGTACGCTCGGATGAGCGCCCTGTATCCCAGGATGAAACGGGATGCCGCAATTCTCTATTGCCTGCACCACCATTTCTCCATCATGGAAACGCAGCAGGTTCTTCATGAGCTGGGACTACCCTTACTGGGAAGCGGGAGGATAAAATGAAGGATATCAAAGCGGCAGCGGCCGCAATTCAGGATACCTTGGGCTGTGTGTATCCTGCGGAGTTTTTGGCGCGGTACGATCAGCTGGAGCGCCTGGCGGGAGGCCACGGGACAGAAACCTTTCTGGTACAGCGAAAGGGTGATAATCAGCTTTATGTGGCAAAGTGCTATGATAAAGGTGTGTACTCTGCCGTACACGAAAGCGGCATCTTGAGATCGCTCTGCCACAGCGGGTTACCCGCATATTCAGACGAATTTGAGAATGACGCGATGCTCTGCATCGTTCGGGAATATGTCGTCGGAAAGCCACTGGACCGCTACAGATTGGAAAACCGTTTGACAAAAAAGGCTGCTGTTGAGATATGCATACAGCTTTGCGACATTCTTATCTACCTTCACGGGCAGGAAGCCCCTGTCATTCATCGGGATATCAAGCCGCAGAACATCATTGTGAAATCAGATGAAACCGTCAGCTTGATTGACTTCGACGCTTCCCGTATCTACCATACCGATGCGAACACCGATACGGAATTTATCGGGACGAGACAGTACGCTCCCCCGGAGCAATACGGTTTTTCACAGACCGATGGCCGTGCCGACATCTACGCTGTGGGCGTAGTGCTGGGCTGGCTGCTGACTGGCGAAGCCGACGCAAAAAAGGCTCTGCAAAAGCTGGATGACAAACGGCTTGCCGCCGTCTATAAAAAATGTACCGCCTTTTCGCCGGAGGATCGGTTTACCTCAGCCGAAAAGCTGAAGAACGCCCTCCTCCATTCGGACGGGAGGCGAAAAAAAGCCGCCTTACGTTTTTCGGTGGTGATTTTGTCTTGCTTGATTTTTCTTTGTGCAGGCTTTTCCATCGGGCGTTACACGGATTTTCTGTCGAATGTTTTGGAACCTCATGCCGGCATCGTATTTCAGGAACCCATGATTGAGCAGGCGGTTCGGCTCCAGCTTGGAAAAACGGCGGATGAACCCATCACACAGGAGGATTTGCTTTCGGTCACTGGGCTGTATATTTTCGGAGATTCCCTGATTGCGGCAAGCGAGGAAGCTCTACATACCGAGGCGCAGCGCCTGTTTGACAGCAATCAGATGCGGGAGGGTCCTATCCGCTCCCTTGCTGATCTTTCAAAAATGCCCAATCTGAAACAGGTCCTTATCTCCATGCAGAGGATTACGGACATTTCCCCGCTGTCTGGGTTGTCAAATCTTGAAGTGGTGGATATCAAGAACAATCCTGTTATGGACATTTCCCCTTTGGGCGAGCTGAAGTTTTTGAAGCGGGTCACGCTGTTTGATACCCGCGTCACCGATCTGTCGCCTCTTTCCCTTTGCCCCATGCTCTCTGAGCTGGACGCGGGAAAACTGCCGGTACAATCGCCCGCTGCGTTTGAAGGGCTGGACGGCTTGCGGACGCTGAGATTATCCGAAACCACGCTGGATACGCTGGCGGGCATTGAGGCGTTTACGCAGATCGAAACCTTTGCAGTGGGGGATGTAATCGATGGCGACCTAACGCCGCTTCTTGCGCTACCGGACCTCAAAGCTGTTTCCCTGGGCGAAAGTTTGAGGAACAATGCGCAGGCGCTTGCCGAGCAGACGGGTTTTTCCATATCATACTGATGAATTGAGGTAAGGTCTCCTTTCTAATGGACGGTATGTGGGCTGTCAGCTCACCTATTCTGCATTTTGGCGAGGTATAATGAATGCGTATGACCGTATACTTTTTTAACGAAAGGAAGCCGCCCATATGAAAAAATATTTGAGCATTCTGATGCTTTGTGTTCTGGTTCTTTCCACTGCCTGCTCACAGCAGCCGAAAACAAGCGAACTGCCCGTCTCGACAGAAACGCCATCACAGGAGATATTGGAGTCCACGCCCGTGAAAACGCCCGAACCCGCCGTCGTCGTGTTTACCGACGCCGCGCTGGAAGCCAAGGTGCGTGAGGCGATGGGCAAGCCGGAGGGCGATATCACCGTCGCCGAGGCGGAGGCCGTTACGACGCTGGACCTGCAGATGGACGGCAGTGACTATTCCTTACCCCGAATCACTGATGTCAGCGACCTCAAACAATTCCCCAACCTCACAGGCTTGACCCTCAACTGGGCGCTTTTCGATAGTGATGGTGGCGAGGACTTTGATCTAAGCCCGCTGGCCGATTTGACCAAGCTGGAATGCCTCTATGTCTGCTGCGCCAATATATCGGACATCAGCGCGCTTTCCGGCATGACCAATATGAAAGATCTTTGGATATGGGGCAACCATAATATCACCGATATCAGCGCGCTCGCTGGTATGACGCAGATGGAGAGCCTGTGGATAAAGGATAATCAAATCACCGACATCAGCGCGCTTGCCAACATGAAAAACCTGGTCTACCTCTACATGGAGGATAATCAGGTGACAGATCTGTCGCCACTGGCCGGGCTTACCAAACTGACAAACATCCTGTTGTCCGGCAACCCGGCCACCGACTACTCACCGCTTAAAGATGTATATTCCAACCTTGAGGAAAAGGATTTTGAAATCAACTAAACGAAATATATGCCATTCAAAGCGCCTGTCACTGGACAGGCACTTTTTTTGTGAAAATAATTCCAAATGTGGGCTGCCAGCTCACCTTTTTTCGATTTGGATTTTGTAATATGAGAGTGTCAATGACAATCCGTCAATGCCATTCAGAATATGAAAGGAGATCGAACCATGAAAAAATCAGTAAAAGGTATTTTATCTCTCGTACTTGCGTTTACGCTTGTCTTTGCGATGCTCGTTCCTGCATCCGCCGCAATCGGAACCTCGGCCGACACGAAGGCGGCGGCGCTCAAACAATTAGGGCTTCTCCAGGGCGTGTCGGCCACGGAGGATAATTTTGAGCTAAACAGGGCCCCTACCCGCGTGGAAGCACTTGTCATGCTGATTCGGGCGCTGGGGAAAAATGCGGAAGCACTTAGTATGGGTGGAACACATCCCTTTACCGATGTCCCGGCATGGGCGGACAAGTACATCGGCTACGCCTATGAAAAGGGCCTCACCAAAGGATCTTCCAAAACAACTCTTGGCACAGGGATCGCAAACTCGGATATGTATCTGACATTCATGCTGCGCGCCCTCGGTTACAGCGATACGGAGGGTGATTTTGTCTGGGACGCGCCGGATGCGCTGGCCAGAGCGGTCGGTATTCTGCCTGATGATGTGGATACTGAGAACTTCCTGCGTGCGGATGTGGCGTTGGTTTCTTGGGCGGCGCTGGAAGCCGACCTAAAGGGAGGCAGCCAGAGAATGGCCAAGAAACTCATAGCAGAGGGCGCATTTACCGAGGATGCTTACAGCAAGGCTGTTGAGCTTGTAAACGAGGCCGATCCGAATCCCATTTCGGTTTCCACTTTTGAAGAACTCAAAACGGCTTTGGCTGACAACGTTGCCATATCCGTCGATGCCCCGGTGACCGTCACAGGTGAGCTCACGATTCCGGCGGGAGTCACCGTAACCGTAAGCCGTGGCAATGATCTGCATGTGGAAGGAACCCTTACCAACAACGGAACCATCGACGTGACGGGCGCCGACAAAATCGTAAGCGCAGACTTCATCAACTATGCTGTGGTAAATGTCCGGAGCGGCGGCAAGTTCATCAACAACGGAGCAGTCAATCTTCTGCCGGCCTCTTTGACGAACACAGAAGATTTGGGACCTATAGGCGGACAGCTCCGCGTCTTCGACGGCAGTTTCACCAATAATGGCTCGGTTTTCCTCAAGGCAGCGCAGATAAATACTCATGGCGGGATGCTCGTCGTGGCTGAAGGCCCCTTTGCGAACAACGGCGTCGTCATCGTAGACGGCTTCCAGATTGTCATCGCCAACGCCTTTACCAATAACAAGGGTGCGGTTGTCATTAATAACACCTACGTCTGCACAAGGGGCGCAGGCGCTTTTACAGGCAACGGCACACTTTCGGGTAATTCGGTTGTGAAAGAATAGCTGTAACCCGCTTTTATTGGGCGGTGCGGACAGGGCTCATATATTTTTTGTCCGCACCGCCCCAACCGGCAACAGGAGGGTTCATTTAATGAAGATCACTGATTTAGAACTGCGCGCTAAGCTTTGGTGGCTACTGGCCCATCTTATGTCCTTTGCCGAGCTCTTAACCGGCTTGTTTTCCACCTATTGCATTGGTGTTTTGGTTGCCCGGCATTCCAACATTTTTCTGGGTGTTATCGTTGGTATTGTGGTTTGCGCCATTACCGTTTTAGTTTTCTGGTTCTTCCGTGGGATGGTGTCCTCGTCGGGGAACAGTATCGTGAACAACAAAAGTGCAGTTAACGCATTATATCACCGCAAACGCTATGCGGCAGGGGTGTCGGAAATGATTTTTAGCGCAAAAGCCAGCTGTCTGATTTATGTGATCGTCATGGCGGTGTGTCTATTTTTTAGTCTAAAAATTTTTTAGCCATTTCTGCGGCCTATTGTCGGGTACAAGAAGGTGTCAATGTCAATTTCACCGTGAAAAGAGGTCTGGAACGTCAGGTGTGAAGTATCGCGGAAGTTCAAAATCTCATTGAAAGGAGCGCCAACTGTGGCAATGCCAAATGATAATTTAAAATCAGTAATGAAGCATTTTGGTCTGACTAACCATGCTCTTGCAAAGGCGCTGGGGTTTGATCCTTCCCTTGTCAGCCGGTACCTCTCAGGTCAGCGTCAGCTTAAAGCGGCAAGCCTACAGATGGAGGCTATTGCAGATTTCATCCTCACCCGCAGCAAGCGCGTTGCGGATATGGATTGGCTGAAAGAGCAATTTGCGGCGGCGGGGCTGCCCACCGAACTGTCAACCGTTTACCGCTTCAAACAAAACCTCATCATGTGGCTCGCAACCGATGGAAAAACACTGCGCAAAAACCTTGGTGCATCGCTGCCGGGAGATATTGCGGGCCATGAACCGCCTGCGGCAAAGATGCAAAATCGTATCATTGAAACCGCCGACAGTGCTGTAAAGATTGGAAGCTTCCAAATCGTGTTGGAACTGCGCCCGGTTTTGGAAATGCTGCCCCACGGCTGCGCGGCGGATATCTTTCTCTCCAGCGATCAGATTGCTGCGATGGTCAACGAGGATGTGGCCGCGCTGTTCCTAAAAAGCGTCAATGAAAACGATCTGAAAATTCGCATGGTCGTGTGCGTGTCGGGCAACACGAAGGCGATGTCGGTGCTTGTTGACACTTATATGGCAGCCCTGATAACGGGGCATATTCAGTTGTCAGTGGTACACGGTATGACGCAGACCGTTACCAACCAAATGCACTTGATTCTTCCCGGAACGCTGGCTGTTCTGGTAACGGAAACACCGGGCTGCGTATCTCCACCTGTCGCTGTTTTTTTGCGGGAGCCATCCTTTATCACTGAGATTCAAAGCAGCTTTGAACAAGCTGCCCGGTATGCGCAGCCAGTGCTGAACATCTACGGCGACGATTTTTCCAGAAACATTCTCGAAATTATCTATCAGGAGTTTTGCACACCCGGCGCGCTGGATGTGGTGAAGGACAACGTGAACCCTATGTATCTGACGCAGGATGCCTATAACCGCGTTCTGCGGAGCCACGGACACAGCGAAGCGGAATACGCGTGGCGCAGCGCGGAGTTTACCCGCTTTAAATCCGGCATGGATGACACGCTGCGGGGCGGCTCGGTATTCAGGGAAATCCTCCCGCTCACCCGGCTCAATCAGATTGTGCGAGACGGCTTTTGCCGTATGCCGGGGCTGTATTTTATGAAAAAGGGGTTCGTGCATCTGGACGCACAGGGCTGCGTCGATATTCTGAATGGTTACATCCACTACCTTGAGGCATTCCCCAATTTCCATCTGCTGATCCTTGACGAAATTTCGCTTCTTCACTCGGATAACTGCTGGCAATTAAAGCAAAACCACCACCTTGCCATCAACCATTGGAGCGGCTCAGAGCCGGTGATGATCCACTCCGACCAGCTCATGCTGCTGCGGGAGTTTCAGGCGCATTTCGACAGGCTGTGGGCACAAGGCGCGGGCGGAATCGGGAGCCGCGCCAATGTGATAAGCATCCTGCGGGATGTGGCAGGGCGGCTAAATGCTTAAAGAAAGGAGAGGCTATCATGGACGCTAATAAAGGTCTGCCTGCCGGCGGGCAGCAAATCGACCCGAACAAACATGTTGTCAGAAAGCGATTTCGGATAAACGGGATGGGTGGCTGCGCAATCTGCAAGGGCATTGAAAATGTTGCAGTCTATACAATCTATCCGAAAACACTTCTTTCGGATACGACCGATTGGAACACCGGACAGCGCAGAGCCGAATGGAGAAGGCTTCCTTCTATCTCTATGAAGCTATGCGACGATTGCATCCGGGAGCACAGCCGCACATTGATTGGCAAAGCGCTTTTTCAAATCGTCTGCTGTATTCTCCTGACGGCGGCTTGTATATTTTTGATTGATAGAATCTCCGTTCGATTTTTGCAAAGCTGCTTACGATTTGTGGGTGTCATATCCGCAATCGGCATTTTGACCGGCTTGATAGACATCCTTTTTACACTGTCAGGCGCCAAAAAACGCAAAAAACCGAACATGCTGGATGGACAAATATGTGTGCGCGACCTGATTGCGTTTCAATTTGAACAAGGAAAAACGAAATTTGATTTCAAGTAGCTTTTACATTCCTACGAAAGTGAGTTGATCTTATGAAAAGAAAGGTCATTTGTCCTCACTGTGGGCTGAGCAGCGAGTTTGAAAACAGCGCAGCACTTCACTGCCGGGCTTGCGCAAAGGATTTTATCATTGATACGCAAGATTTCCAAAATGTAAAGCTTATCGAAAGCAACGACGGCTACCACTGCTGGCAGGCACGGCCAACGGCCTATCCATCTATGTCTGCTTGAGCTACCCGGAGCAATGTGAGCAGTGCGTTCATAATGGCAGAACGTTTTGCATGGAGGGCAGGATTGACTTCCGGCTGCCAGCCAATGCCATTATCGGTGAGGGAGGCGGCTTGGCGTGAATATGTTTGCACGGTTCCACCATTGGCATGAAAAAAGGCTCGCACAAAAGCGAGCACAGGAGGAAACGGACCGGGAAGCGTTTAGGCTTCTAAAAAAGAAACAGGCAGAATGTGGAGAAACCGGCCATAGCTGGGACTATGCCCATGAGGTTCAAGGGGATGGCGACCCAAATGTGGAAGGATATATTCTGATTACGACCCGGACTTGCCGCTTTTGCGGCGCACGGGAAACAGACATAGAGCCTTACGAGAAGGACGATGAATAGTCCCTCAAAACGTGTTTTTAAGAAAGTTGGTGAAAAATGAAAAGAGCCATGCTTGCAGGGCTATCCCTTATCCTCTGTATCGCGCTTTGCTCTTGTGCCGACAGACAACAGAGCGGCACAGATGCACCAAGCAGCGTAGCACCCGCTCAAAGCGAACCCGCGCCGGATAAAAGCCCCGTGAATTCTGAACCGGCGCAAAGCGAAGCTGCCCCAAATGAGGCCGAGCCAGAGGCAGAAGCCGTGACCTATCCCTTTGAAGATGACAAGGGCCGCGTCCATCATCAGATATACATAAACGGCAAACTGACAGAAACAGACCACGATGCCTATACCTACCCGGACGAGCCAAAGGGCGCGTATTATCCAATCGTGGAAATATTGGAGCATTTGGGTGTGGAGTGTCTGTTCGACGAGCACCTTGTCACCCTTGCCACAAAAATTAACGGTCAGGTCATTACCTGTAGTGCGGACAATACGGATATTGTCGTTGGAAAGGTTACGTTGGGCGGCACCGCGCCTGAATATATCGACGGCTGCTTTTATGTGCCAAGCTATACCTTTATGCGGTTATTAGACGCAACGGTGGATTTCACTTCTGGCCGTAACGGGGTGACGATGACTACCGATATGGTAATCGACCCGGACACTTCCGGAATTTCAGGGCTATCTATATCCGCCAAAGCGGTATCTGGCCTGGGTGAACCGCATTATTCCGGTGCAGAAGCTTGTTCGGCCTGCGGCGGTACCGGAAAGTCTATCTGCACCGCCTGTTCTGGGACTGGCGGCACAACACAGTTTTCACAGAGCCGAAACCCGGTTACTGGCCAAATGGCCATCCAAAGTTCGCGCGTTTTCTGCTCACGCTGCGGTGGAAGCGGCCAAACCGCCTGTTCTCTCTGCGGGGGGAGCGGGAAACGGTAAGGCATATTTTTACGCGTTACTCGTGTGAAGGCATTTATCTCAAAATGATACTCCAAATTGGATGGGAATTGATAAATGTCTTGTTTAAATCACATGTATCGGATGAACTGCCTAAATCCAAATAATCAGCTGGCTTTGTAACCCCTCACCCGAAAAGGTGAGGGGCTTTTTTGCGTAAAATCACCCGGCTTGGTGACGCAAACACAGCCCTGATTTCGGTAAAATAAATAAAACGCTGCATACCAAGGGGGGATTTATTTGAAAAAAATCGCGTGGTACGCACGGTGCTTTATGGCAGCATCCATTTTCTGTGCGGTCGCTTTAACGGCAGCGCTTATCCTGCAACCGACCAATTGGAAGCCGTATGCAGTTGTGGCTTTGACCGTAGGACTCATTACCACTTTCCTTTTTTTCACCGTGCGTAAAAAGCTCACAGCCGCACGGCTGATTGTCGAGAATCAGATTCTCCATATTCAGCCTGCCGTTGAGTGCGTGCGGGACAGCACAAAAGAAAGCGAAGCAGAGTCCTGCGAAACCGTCGAGATGTTCGTGTCCTGTTTTGGCATCCTGCTGGGCTCCAAGGTCATCAAGTTTAACCAGGAAGGTATCCGGCTCAAAGCCGTGGAGATCGGGCGGGATTATCTTTCTCTGGACTACGGCAGGGATACGGATATTCGCAGCATCAAGCTGATACATTCAAGGCCCTGCAGCGACGTTCTTGAGGTCATCATTGAGAAGTTTCGTTATGAAACCGGGATTACTCCCACGATTGTACACTGAAGGAGGATTATTAATGGAAAACAAATTGGCAGCACATACAAAATCATGCGCCACAAAAGCGGGCAGGCGTTTTCTTGCCCTGCTTCTGGCCTGTGTCCTGATTTTTAGCCTTGCCGCCTGCGGCGGACAAAAAACAGGCGATTCAGAAGAAATCAAACCTGTTACGGTGGATCGTGAGCCGGAGCCGCAAGCCCTGAAAACCGCAAACGAGGCCACCGTCATTGCCCTGCGGCAGTATGTCTACGCAAGGCTTTTGACCGAAGCCTTCCTGACGGTGGACGCCCCCGCCATGACCGCAGAGGAACTGTCTGAAATGGCGGATGAGCTTCTCCTTGCGTGGGAAAACGCCGAACTCTTTTCTTCCACCGCGATGGAACTCACAGATATGGCTGTCCTGCTGCTGGAAATGCCCACAGTAAAACAGACGTCGGCTGTCGGTCAGCCGCAGGCCAAGTTTATGACCCTTGCCGCAATGCCTTTGAACTTCTCTCTCGTGGCGTATGCGGCTGAAAGCGGAAGAAAAATTGATCCGCAGACATGGGCGGAGAACCTGACCAAGCAGTATGACGCCCTAAAAGGTGCGAAGCGGTATCAGCAGCTTGCTCAGCAGCTCGGCGCCGACGCAAAAACAGCCTATGAGCAGATGGCGCTGGCACAGAAGATTATCCACAATGCCGCCGAGCTGGAGGAAGCCGAGGGTGTGGTAAACGCTTATACCGAAAGCATCAATTACCTGCAAGGAGTAAAGACGGCCAGCAAGGTGGGCGTGTTCGTTGTCGGCACAGTAGTCACTGGCGGGGGTTCCCTGACAGCTCTGTCTACAAGTAGTTTCACATTGGCTCAGACCGCCAGCACCATCGTCGGCGGCGTGGACTGCGTCGTGGACATCGCGGCTACCGGGAGCAATATCATTTTGGGAGAAAATCATCAGGTTACGTTGGGTTTTGATGATGTGAAGAATAAGCTGGCTCCTGTTTCGGCGGTGGTGGGCCTCGCCTCCTTTAATTCGGCGGAAACCGGCGAACAGCTTGCCTATATCGGAGATACATTGGTAGACTGGTTTTATGAGGGGAAGGTCATGGGAGTGCAGGTAGACGGCAGAAGTGTAACGGCACGGATTTTTGACAGTGTGGGGACGGTGGCGCTGAAATCGGCGCTGGAAAGCGCCGGGTATGTGTTCCCGGAAACCTCCAGAACACTGACGGAAATCATGGAGGAGATGGAAGCCGATCCTGAGGCCGCGCTTGCCCGGATGGATGCCCTTGTCTCTCAAATGGTGGAGCTGGAGCAAGCGGCGAACATCACGGAGGAAGCCACCCCTGAGCCGGGCAGCACCGAAAGCGCGCCAGCTAATGAAAACACGGAAAGCGCAGCGCCGCAGGTTCCAGGTATCAACATGAATATCTTCGGACAATACACTGTTGTTAGCAACTATGGGGATGAAACTGAAACCACGACAGTAACCATAAAGAAGATTGGCGACGGCTTATTGTCCTGGATAGACGAGGATGGGGATGCGGAAACCCTCGTCTATAATCAGGAAACGAACATCATCCATGACGATTCCTCGGGGCTTATGCTTCATATTGAGTTTTCCATGTCTGGCGGTACGGTAATCGGCAGCGGTTATATAAGCGGCACTTTATGGGATGAGCCCATAGAGGCAACCATTGCGCTCACCAAAATTTCCGATTAACGGCAAGGAGAGATGACCATGTACTGCAAACATTGTGGAGCCGCTTTGCCGGACGATACCCGTTTCTGCACCGGCTGTGGAACCCAAACAAGCAACCCGCCGGACAGCCACCCTGCTACAGGGGGCGGGCGCGTCGGCTATTCCGAGCGCATCCATGACCCGGCCTTTGCCCGGTATCTGAAAAACACCAGCCGCTGGTCGGCCCTTTTCTCTATGATACTGGCCATCGCCGCGGTCATTGGCTTTTACATCTACGGCGAAACCAGCCGTGAGATGGAGAACCCGCAGGCGCTGTTTATCGGCCTGGGTATCGGCGGGATGTTTTTGCTGATTGCGCTCTATTCCATCATCGCCAGAAAAAGAAGCAAAACCTGGGACGGCGTGGTGGTTGACAAAACAGTCAAACAGAAAAACCGCCGCCATGACACCGGAAATAATGATTCCACCATCCACTATTACACCGAATATGCCGTTATCGTGCGGGACGAGCGGGGCAAAACCCATCGGATGACCGCCGAGGACGATATGACTGTTTTTGACTATTTTCAAGTGGGCGACCGAGTGCGCCATCACGCGGGGCTTAATTCCTATGAGAAATACGACAAATCGCGGGACAGCATTATCTTCTGCAACGCTTGCGCCACGCTGTGCCAGATCAGCGATGATGTCTGCTTCCGGTGCAAATGCCCGCTGCTAAAATAGCTTAAAAGTTAGGGCATATCAATCCATTAAGAAAAGAGGTTTTAGTATGAGACAAACCATGTTAAAGAGATGGCTTTGCGGCCTGCTGATTTTAGTCATGCTGCTTCCACAACTCACAGGTTGCAGCAAACCCAGCGTACCGGAGGCCCCGCAGCCCGGACAGCAGTCTGGAACATTGACAAAGGAGAACACCTGCGTGGGCTCAGAGCAGTTGGCGCTTGATTTGGGTGAGTACCCGCTTCAGAAAGATGCGAAGTGTGAGATCGCTCCGGTGGAGGCCCCTTCTTCTCTGGAGGGCGTGAAAATACGGGCCTATTCCTTTGAAATTGACACGAACGAGGAACTTTTTTCCGTCATGCGGCTGACGATGCCCTATGACGATGCCGCCCTGGATGGTCAAAATGCGGAAGGCAGTGTTTGCGCCGCCTATTACAATGAAGCGGCAGGCAAGTGGGAACCGGTACCCTTTTCTATTGACGAGCGGGCTAAAACCGTTACCATCTACACCGACCATCTTTCCATATATGGCTGCTTTGAGGTGACCAATGAAAATACCAGGATGGCTTACGCCGCGTATGCCATTCCATCTTTGGCAAAAATCGGGGTGAGCAGCTCTCAGGCTAATGCGGTTGTGACCAGCAGTGTGCAAAACGGAGGAAACCCCGGTGCGGGAGCCGTAGAAGCGGGTCTGGCGGTTTTGGACTTATCTCTATCCGTTGGCGGCGCGGGTGTGGAAGCGGCGGGACACATCGCCGGGGCGCTGGGCTCGGATGGGGCAGCGAGCTCCTCTCTGCTGGGTAGCGTGGGCGAGCGTCTGGGCGATCTGGGGCTGCTGTGTTCCATCGCACAGGTGGCCTCGGGAATGTACGACATCTATAACGGCAACAACGACGCCGTGTTCCCCTGCTACGCCAATGCCCTCAAGACCAGCATCGGCTATGTGGCGGGCAAAATGGGCGCGGGGCTGTTTAGCCTGGCTTCCCTGGGGACGCTCGCCATCGACCTGACCTTAAATGAGTTTGCGGAAACCGCTTGGGAGGGCAGGAAGGACATCTATGAGAAGGCATATGCCCTATACTATGAATCTTCCGAGGTCAAAAGGGACGCAAGGACTTGGGCCAAGATGTTCATAGACGCCAAGGAGGGTGCTGCCACGGCGGAGAAGTACCGACTTCGGGTTGAGGGGCTGGTGCAGCGGTATGCCGAACAATTTTGGCAGAATGAGACGGAAGTCGCCGTCTGGCAGGCCGAGGCGCAGAAACAGGGCTTTACCGGCGGTGGCGGATTGAACGAAACGATGAAAGCCGATATTTCCAAGCGCTATGGTGACGAACTTTTCCGCACCGTTATACAGGACGCCTTCAAGCTGATCGCGGAAAAGGAAGCTGCGGCGGCGCAGCGCGCCATGCTCCAGGAGCTGAACGCCGTCAAGGCAGAACTCAACCGAACCTGCACGCTCGAACTGGTCGATACCTCAATATCCGACGATAAGCCGGTTTCCGGTTATGCGGGCGCGACGGTCTATGTGGATCTGCCTGACACCGTGACCGACGCGGAAAGCTGGAGCACCGTTCTCAATTCAGAGGGCCGCGGCAAAATCAGCTTCACGGTGCTGGCCTTTCTCATGGCGGGCGCACCAAATGAACTTAAGCTGTACGAGGCGGACACATCCACGACAGATTCGCCGGATTTGACCCTTTCATTTGCCGCCACGGTTCCAACCGCTACGGTCCAGTATGAGAGCCCCGGCGCGGAGGCACCCGTTTCTCCGACGCCTGCGCCGTTCACAACGCCCGATCAGCCCGAGCAAACGCCTCCGCAATCCAGCACATCGCCGCCGCAGTCTGCTTCTAAGCAATATGCCTGGGTGCTGGTGGATACCGTTCACGAAACATATAAGGCAGATATCGACAACACAAACAAGGGCGGTGTTTATGAAGTAAGCGCGTCGGCTTCGCCGGGCAGCTATACCTATTCCTGGAAATATGTCGGAGAAAGCGACGACTACTACGACCCCGACGTCCTCCACGGAGAAAGCTATGCTACCCAGCTTACCCTATCGGTTCCGCCCCATACGATTAAAGGCGGCGAAACGGTGAGCCTTGATTTCAGCCTCTCTTTCACCGGACAGAACTTATCTTATTATGACGGTCACGGAAGTTGCCGGGCCGACTGGGGAAATGTAAAATTCAAAAATGCGAACGGAAAAAGCTTCTTTGAAATATATTCCTCAGTGAAATACAGCGACAAAAATGTATCTTCAGTCAGCGGAACCATCTCCGCCGTCATCCCCGCCGGTTATTCAGAGGGAGATCGGGAAGAGCTGTGGACAGGCGGCACCAATTCCGGCACGTACTACGTTTATGAGTGGAAGCAGATTTCCTGATTGAGTGCCTGAGCGGACAAGGGAGGAGAATGATGGGCGATATACAGGAAGCGGTTTGCTGGGAAGTCAATGTACCCATATTTAAGAATACGGTTATTTTGAAACAACTTGGGCTTGCCGTCGGTATCCCCTTCGGTTTGGTCGCTCTTGTCATTGTACTTGTATCAGGGAGAAGCCGGGATACGCTGTATGCGCTCGGGTTCATCGCCGCGCTGCTGATCCTGACATGGCTGTTTGTCATGGCGGCCTACCGGGGCAAATACGAGGTGGAGTTCGTACTGGACGGGAAAGGCGTCCTCTGCCGGACGCAAGCAAAGCAGGCAAGAAAGAACCGGATCGTCAACACTTTGACCGTGATGCTGAGCCTGATTTCCGGCAAGACCGCCGCCGCAGGCGCGGGGATGCTGGCGCAATCGCGGCAAGAAGTTTCTCTCCGGTGGAACCGCATCACAAAGGTGAAATACAAACCCAAAAGCCGCACCATCCTTTTGCGGGGTGGCTGGACGGAACAGATTGCGCTGTTTTGCACAGGTGAAAATTATGAGCAGGTTGAATCTTTTGTGCGCCGGAATGTCCCGCTTCCTAAGAAGGGAGACGACAGATGAAAAGAAAGCTCTTGCCAAGGATTTTCATTACACTATTGGGAGCGGCGCTCATCCTTTGGGGAGCTGGCAAAATTGCGCTGGGTATCATCGGTGAGCCGGAGAAAGCCGTTATAACCCATATTCGACGTGAAGGCGGGGAACGAACCGACATCAAGCCTGGCCGATACACTTACAACATCAGCTACACCTTTACGCTGCCCGACGGCAAAGAAATAAATGGATTCACAAAGCAAATTGGGGATGGAGTATATCGAAAGGCAGATGGCACATCAACCGTGCAGATACGATATTTACCTGGCTTTCCGTATTTCAGCGCACTGGAGAAGGAAGTTGGAATGGGTGCCGGCCCGCTTGTTCTGATTGTAGTTGGAGGTGTTTTGGTTTTTTTGATGGTTAGACCTACAAAGGTAGATAACAGACGCAAATAAATAGAATAAAGGGCAAACCCGGTAAAAGCCGGGGACGCAAAGCCGAGGGTCTAAGGTGTCTTGCGACACTATGATAGTCTGGCTGCAACAAATGCGTAAAAGCCTGCCCTTTTCATCTGAAGGGCAGGCTTTTTATCGTTCCTGACGGCTCATAACTAATCCATTTCCTGCTCGGTATGGCAATTACTCGTCCTCTTCTGGTTGGCTGCCGTAGCAAAGGACTTCAAGCATCGCTTTTGCCGCTCTGCGAGTTCTTTTGTTGCAGATGCGAATAAGCCGGATAAGCTGGGCAATCTCGTGGGTATCTTCGGGCTCAGGTGGGATGCTGGTTGGATAAATGATAAGGTCGGCAGAGATACCGATAGCGCGCACTAAACGGCACATCACTTCTGCGCTGGGCTTCCGTTGTTCATTTTCAATGGCGGCCAGGTGCCGCACTCCGATGCCGACTCTCTCGGCAGTTTGCTCTCGGGTATAGCCTGCCTTAATCCGTTCCCGCTTGAGTATCTCGCCGAGTTTGTCCGTTATTTTTGCTTCATGTTTTTCTACCACTGTTAGTTCACCCCTCTATATTTTACTAAGGGGCAATATTTCGCGGAATGTCGCACTGGTGGTAGATATTAAGCACTCGTAGTACCAAGAGACGCTCGGCACGCCAGCCGTAAAAAAAACGGCTGGTATGGCGGGTCTGTTGTTATGCCTGAAGCAAAGACCTCTTTCCAGCCGGGAAAGAGGCCTTTATGTGTTGGTATAGCGAATTGCTGCTCATTATGAGCAGCCGGGAGTAGCCTGCGGGGGACAATCTGTATGCTCCGCAACGATGGCTTGGCTTCTCAAATCGGCCTTATTGGGCCAATGAGTACGTACACCCCGAACATGACGCATTAGTTCTATATATTGTCCACTCACCGTATAAAAGCACACAACCGACAGGTGGTCGGTTGTGTGCTTTTATACGAAGGGTATGCCTGATATCCGTTGGATGCCGTTCCCCGCCGCCTGTTCTTCATTTCTGGATTTCAAAAATCGTGAAATGGAGGACAAGCTCATGGAGAACCATGACACAGAATATACCCTGCTGGTCGGAAAAAAGCGCATCCCCGTAACCCAGGAGGTCTATAAAGCCTATTATCGCTGCCGGGACAGGGAAAAATACCTGGACAAGCTGGCGGAGGAAAACAACATCTCCCTGGAAGGCTGCGCCGAGAAAGGCATCTCCGTGGAATACATAATCGCCACCGCCGAGGACTCCATGGAGGACGCGATCATATTAAACGAGATGATTGCCAGGATGCTCCGGTGCGTCAAAATGCTCGACGGTCCGGACAGGAGGCTCATCGTGGAGCTGTATCTGCATGGCAAAAGCGAGCGCCAAATGTCCAGGGAAACCGGCGTTCCCCAGCGGACAATCAACGATAGGAAGCGCAAAATCCTGTCCAAATTAAAAAAACTCATGGAAAAGTAAAAATAATTCCGCTCAACCCCTCGCTTTTTTCCCTAAAGAAGTGAGGGGCTTTTTTTATTCCCCTGTTGCTCTTTGAAAAGTACATAACCGGCTGCATAAATACATGATCTGTCCGGCCGTGATGAGCGGCAGCGACGTTGACGGGCGCGCCAAGACTGCCTGCGGATGGGTGACAGGCATCCGTCGAGCCGATGGCATCGAAGGTGACGAGCGAGAACGCCCGGTCATAAAACGGTCTGTGGTGGACCGTATCGCAATGAAACGGACAGTGCTAACGCTACTTTTGTCCAGCCCCAGCCCCGCCTGAAAGCGGGATCACGCAAGGGGGACAACTCGCAGAGATCCTGGGAGAGGTGAAATTCCTATGGAGTTTGCTTAACCGGCAAACCGTTTATGCCGCCGCCCTGATAAGCCGCAAGGCTTTTGTGCTTCGGGGAGTAGTGTCGAATAGAAGCACGGCAACCGTTTGAAATGAAGAACACGCAGATCAATTTTGATCTCAGAAACTACGCGGCAGGACGATTGCGCCCTGCCGCGTCCTTGTGAGATTAAAACATCAAAAACGAGGAATTGGAGGTATTCAAATATGGACGAGAATAAACGTGCCTGGACTTACAGCCGGATCGACGCGCCGGAGGACGCCCACGGCCGCCTGAAAGAGCAGAAAAAAGAATTATTCGATTATGCCGAGCAGATGGGCTTTGAAGTGGTGGGGTCCTCCGAGGATCTCGGCAGCGGTCTTGATTTTGAGCGTTCCGGACTTCTGAAGGTCATGAAGGCCGCCGCGGACGGAGAATTTGGCGTGCTGCTGATAAAGCGGCTTGACCGCCTGGGACGGGACATGCCCAAGACGATGGAGCTTCTCATGGAAATGGATCAGCTCGGCATCAAGGTCTACTCCCCGCTGGAGGGTGAAATCAGCTTTTCGCAATACAAGGATGTATTCGACAGATATATTTCCGTGACTCTGGAATAGGAGGACGCCGATATGAACGAAGCCGCTGATAGAATTACCGCCAACGCCGATTATATCGGCATCGTAAACGCCCTGAACTGGCTGGTTTCCATCGGCAAAATCAGCGCCGAGGACAGCCGGAAAACGGCTGCGCGCATTGCCGAACAGCTTGGGGTATCTATTTTGCTTGTTTAGTGCTTTTGGTGATAGCTATTGAAACGATAGTGTGGTAGTGTCTGTTGTTGACAACAAAGAAAGGAGGCGAAAAGCCGTGATAACAAGCCAAAACTGCGTTACCGGGACATCCGCGAAAACACTGAACCCGGCAGGCCCGCAGGTCATCGTCATCGACCCGATCCTGCAGGTGAGAAGCCATAAGCTGCGGACCGCGGCTTACGCCCGTGTCAGCAGCGACTCAGACGACCAGCTATACTCCTTCGCGGCGCAGGTGAGCTATTACACCGAGCTGATCAAGGAAAACGAGAAATGGGAATTCGTCGATATTTACGCTGACGAGGGCATCACAGGACTGCGGATGGACAAGCGGGATGATTTTCTACGGATGATCCGCGACTGCCGCAAGGGAAAAATCGACCGCATCCTGACCAAATCCATCTCCCGCTTTTCCCGAAACACCAGGGAATGCCTGCAGATCATCCGGGAACTGAAATCCATCGGCGTGACCGTCTGCTTTGAAAAGGAGCATCTCGATACCGCTGAAATCAGCGACGAGATGCTCCTCACTTTTTTCTCCGGAAACGCCCAGCAGGAATCGATGACCATATCCACCAACATGCGGTGGAGCTATCAAAACCGCATGAAAAAAGGAAGGTTCATCACCTGCAAGGCGCCTTTCGGATACCGCCTGGTCGATGGAATCCTCGAAATTGACGAGCAGGAGGCTGAAATCGTCCGGTACATTTTCGACAGCTATCTCAACGGCAGGAGCAAGGATGAGATCGCCGCCGACCTGACCGGGATGGGGATCTCCACAAGGGACAAGAAAGACAGATGGCAGTACACCTCCGTCGACTATATCCTGAAAAACGAGCGGTACATAGGCGACGCGCTTCTGCAAAAGCGGTACACCACCGACATCCTCCCATTCCAGAAAAAGCGCAACAACGGCGAAAAGGACAAATACTACATCAAATACTCCCACCCCTCCATCCTCTCACGCGACATTTTTGAGCGGACGCAGGAGCTGAACCGGAGCAGGGTCCTGCCATCCATGTCAAAACGCTCGGTCTACCCACTGAGCAAAAGGATCGTCTGCGGCGAGTGCGGCTCAATGTTCAAGAGGAAAATATGCGGCGGAAAAACCTATTGGGTGTGCCGGAATCACAACAACGGCAAAGCCAACTGCCCGGTCGTTCAAATTCCCGAACCGGAAATCTATGCGGCGTTTCACCGGATGTACCACAGGCTGAAATTGAACTACGACACCATCTTATGCCCCATGCTGGATCAACTGCAGGCCCTCAAACGGCATCGAAATCTGAGCAACCTGCAGGTGATCGAACTGAATCGGCAGATTGCGGAACTCACGGAGCGGAATCATGTGCTGAACGGACTGAAGTCCAAAGGCATCATAGATTCCGCTCTTTTTATTTCCCAAACCGACGAGCTGGGCAGGAAGATCCGCAGCCTGAAGGCAGAGAAAAACAAGCTGATGGAACAGGATGAGGACGACAGCGCCATCATCGAAACAAGGAACCTGATCGAGCTGCTGGAGGGCGCTCCAGAGCATTTGGAGCATTTTGACGAATCGCTTTTTGACAGCCTTGTGGAGCGGGGCACCGTCGAGTCCGGGGAACGGCTGAAATTCAGACTGAACAACGGGCTGGAGCTGGCCGAGCCCATCGAAAGGACGGTGCGGTGATATGAAAAACCGATACATAGCATTCGGATACCAGCTCACATGCGGAGCCGTCGCCCCGCATGAAGTGGAAGCTGAAATGGTGCGGATGGCTTTCCGCCGATATGCAGCCGGCGACTCCTACAGCCTGATCGCCGCCGCGCTGGAAAAGACGGGCTGCCCCTACAGCGAAGGCGCATCCCGATGGAATAAGAACATGGTGGGACGCATCCTGCAAAACCGCAAGTATATCGGACAGGACGGGTACCCCATCCTGGTCACGGAATATGAATTCCGGCAGGTTGCCCAGCTTCAGCAGGAAAAATTCACCCGCAAGGATATCCGCACAGCTCCGGAGGTTGCCGCCCTGAAAGGGAAAGTGACCTGCGGTGTGTGCGGAAGCGCCTTTGAGAGAATCCTTGACAGCCGGGTCGGTGAAAAATGGAGATGCAAAAATCCCGAATGCTCCGCCACGGTCAAAATCACCGACGCCCTGCTGATCGAGCAGACCACTGACCTGCTGAACCTCGCCATACAAACCCCCGCGATTATCGAAATCCCGCCCATAGAGATCCGCCCCCGCGATATCGAAGTCACAAGGCTGACCAATGAGATCAACCGGGAGCTGGACAAAACGGACTGCGATGAGGAATACGTCAAAATCCTGATCATGGCCCGCGCGGCGGCACAATACGGAATCTGTCCCGACGGTCTCCTGCCCAAAATGGCGCGGGAGCTTCGGACGATGTTTGAAAGCCGCGAACCCTCGGCGGAATTCGATACGGAGCTGTTCGAACACGCCGTGGATGCGGTCGTCGTCCAGCCGGACGGGATGGTATCCCTGAAGCTGAAAAACGGACAGCGCCTTAACGAGCCGGAAAGGAGAACCCCGCCATGCTGACAGCACAAAACGTCATACAGCCGCAAGAGATGCAGATCATCGTCATTCCCGCCAACCCGCTGGCGGCTCAGAGCAAAGCCATTACCCGCCAGCTTCGCGTCGCGGCATACTGCAGGGTCTCCACCGATCAGGAGGAACAGCTCACCAGCTACGAGGCGCAGAAGGCGTATTATACCGAAAAAATCATGACCAACCCCGAATGGACGATGGCAGGGATTTTTGCGGACGAAGGCATCACGGGCACATCGGTGAAAAAGCGCGCCGAATTCCTGAAAATGATCCGCCTGTGCAAGAAGGGCAAAATCGACATAATCCTGACTAAGTCCATCAGCCGCTTCGCCCGAAAC
>Ga0255347_1000545_pt1 | contig 67989 bp, 61 predicted proteins | sample wastewater_treat_2_FD_192479 | JGI IMG/M metagenome (GOLD analysis project Ga0255347, IMG submission 192479) | Wastewater microbial communities from Lulu Island WWTP, Vancouver, Canada - plant24 | ecosystem: Engineered > WWTP > Wastewater > Unclassified | place: Canada: Vancouver, British...
AAAAATAAACTTACTAAAGAGAATATATAATGAGAATATATAATTATCATACTATTTAAATACCAGTATTAATAATCATATTAAACTACCTTAGTAAGTTTATTTAGGGACAAATTAGAATTTTTTTAATAATTAATTAACTTGCATACCTTATAAAACTCGTTTATAAGGAGCTTTCAATGAATGTATAAATTATAATAGAATATAAACTTCTTTTACCAAATTAGATCGTTTGGCTTATTTCATTTTAAACCACTTATCTGTTAATTTGCTAACTCCTGGAATTCTAAATGTCTTACCATTACAACCCATCACAATTGCAACAATTCCAAGCATCCAGGCAACACCTGCTAAAAAATAACCGAACTTCAAGAAAAACCATCCCACATAGGGTATAAATACCAGAATGGAAAAAATTATTATGCATAGCGCTTCAATAACACCAAGAATCAACCCTTGTAAAGCATGCCATTTGATGAACTTGTTTTGTTTTTCAAGCACAAATACAATTAATCCGCCAACCCAGCTATCTAGATATGCAAGTATAATTGCAGCTTTGTTACCACTAGTACTTTCTTTGTTAGCCTCTTCATCATAATTTGGCTTTATTATTTCTACTTTAGGTTGTGAATTTCCTTCCAAAATTGCCCTCCTTCCTATTATTTTTTTATTCAGTATCTAGTTTAAACTTTAGATAGTTAAACTTTAGATAGAGAGTCTAAGATTATTATATTGTTCGTGGTGCATATATGCAATTAAATAATTTAATATAAAAAAAATCTTATTTTTAGTTGTTCTTTAATTTAATTATTACTTTTCAGATTAATTATTATTCTTCAGGTGCAACAAATGCCATTGATGCTACTTTATCCCCTTCTTCAAGATTCATTAGCTTAACACCTTGGCTTGTTCTTCCAAATTTTGAAATTGAATTAGCAGGTATTCTAATTACAATCCCATTCTGTGACATTATCATAACATCATAATCTTCTCTTAAAATCCCAGCCCCTGCAATTTTACCTTTTTTCTCTGTTAAAATTATTGATTTAACACCTTTGCCGCCTCTATGAATTTTAGAAAACTCTGATACTGGGGTTCTTTTACCAAACCCATTTTCTGTAATTATAAACAAATCACTATTTAAATCCTTAATTACAGCCATTGCTAAAACTTCATCGCCTTTTTGAAGTCTCATGCCAATCACTCCTTGAGTAGCACGCCCCATAGGCCTGCAATCCTCTTCACTAAACCTAATAGCTTGCCCGTTCCTAGTTATAAGCAATATATCATCTTTGCCGCTAGTTTTTTCAACACTTATAAGTTCATCTTTTTCCTTTAAGATAATTGCAGCAATGCCGTCTTTTCTTGAAGAACCATATTCTTTCAACGCAGTTTTCTTTATAAATCCTTTTTTGGTAGCCATTACTATATACTCGTTTTCACTAAATTCTTTCACTGCAATAATTGCCTTAACTCTCTCTCCCTGTCTAAAAGGCAATAAGTTAACGATTGCTTTACCTTTTGAAGCTTTGCTTCCCTCTGGTATCTCATGCACTTTTAATTTATAGACTTTCCCAAAATTTGAAAAGAACATAATAAAATTATGTGTTGAAGAAATAAACAAATGCTCAACAAAATCTTCTTCTTTAAGATTCATCCCTGTAACTCCACGACCACCTCTGTTTTGCTTTCTATATGTTGTTACAGGTAATCTTTTTATATAACCACTATGAGTTATAGATATCACATTTTCTTCTTCTGCTATTAAATCCTCGATTTCCCAATCAGCAGTTTGTAGTGTAATTTCAGTTCTTCTCTCATCCCCATATTTCTTTTTTATTTCTTTAAGCTCATCTTTAATTATTCCATATATAAGTGAATCATTCTCCAAAAGCTCTTTTAGATATTTAATTCTTTCAATTAATCCTTTATGCTCAATCTTTATTTTCTCACGTTCAAGTGCAGTTAATCTTTGTAATCTCATATCCAATATCGCTTGAGCTTGGATACCCGTGAGATTAAATTTTGTCATTAAGCCATCTTTTGCACTAGCAACGTCCTTTGAAGACCTTATCAACTTTATTACAGCATCAAGATTATCAAGAGCAATTAAAAGCCCCTCCAGTATATGGGCTCTTTCTTCTGCTTTTCTAAGCTCAAATTTAGTCCTTTTTACAACAACATCAAATCTGTGCTTTACAAACTCCTCAATTATCTCTTTTAAGTTTAATGTCTTAGGAACACCATTTACTAAAGCAATGAGTATTATTCCAAAAGTATTTTCGAGCTGGGTATGCTTAAATAATTGATTAACTACGATATTTGGATCAGCTTCTCTTTTTACCTCAACTACTATTCTCATGCCACTTCTATCTGATTCATCTCTTAAGTCACTAATACCTTCAACCTTTTTTTCTTTTACAGTATTTGCTATTTTTTCAACAAGATTTGATTTATTAATTTGGTATGGAATTTCACTAATAATTATTTGCTGTCTCCCCTTTTTTGTTTGTTCAATATGAACTTTACCCCTTACAGTTATTAATCCTCTCCCAGTATTATACGCATCAACAATACCTTTAACTCCCATAATCTTTCCACCAGTAGGAAAATCAGGACCTTTTATTTTTTTCATTAAATCATTAATAGTAATGTCATTCTTATCTATATAAGCAATTATCCCGTTAATAACTTCTCCAAGATTATGAGGCGGAATATTTGTAGCCATACCGACTGCTATACCTGATGAGCCATTCACTAATAAATTTGGAACTTTTGAAGGAAGAACTGCAGGTTCCTTTAAAGTATTATCAAAGTTATCCACAAATTCAACTGTTTCTTTGTCAATATCTAAAAGCAATTCCTCAGCAAACTCTGAAAGCCTTGCTTCAGTATATCTCATAGCAGCAGCACTATCTCCATCAATGGAACCAAAGTTCCCATGACCATCAATAAGAGGATATCTAAATGAAAAATCTTGCGCCATACGCACCATAGCATCATAAACTGCAACATCTCCATGTGGATGATATTTTCCAAGCACTTCTCCAACTATTCTTGCACTTTTTTTATAGGGTGTGTTATGCCTAATCCCCATATCAAGCATTGCATATAATATTCTTCTGTGAACAGGTTTTAGACCATCCCTTACATCCGGAAGAGCTCGCCCAATAATTACACTCATAGCATAGCTTAAATAGCTATCCTGCATCTCTTCTTCAATAACTACATTTTTAATTTTCCCTCTTAATTCATATACCATTCAAATTTCTTCCTTCTAAGATAGCTTTAGATTATTAAATAATAAATATACCCAGCTACTAATCCCTAATATACTAATATCACAATGACATGTATTGCATACACACTTTCTTGCATGTCCTTTACGCATCAATAAAAGACACACCTTTTGCATTTTTTTCAATAAACTCTCTTCTAGGCTCAACCTTATCTCCCATTAAAGTTGAAAATACATCATCCGCTATAAGCAAATCTTCAATCTCAACTTTTAGAAGCGTTCTTTTCTCAGGATCCATTGTTGTATCCCATAGCTGTTCCGGGTTCATTTCGCCTAAACCCTTATATCTTTGAATCACATATTTTTTGCCATTTAAATTCTCAAGGATTTTTTTAAGTTCTTCATCAGAGTAAGCATAATAAATATCCTTTGTGCTCTTAATTTGATAAAGAGGTGGCTGGGCAATATAAATATAGCCTTCTTCAAGTAATTTTGGCATGTATCTAAAAAGGAAAGTTAAAATTAGTGTCCTTATGTGAGCCCCATCAACATCAGCATCAGTCATAATTATTATTTTCCCATATCTAGAATTTTTAATATCAAAATCCTCACCTATTCCTGTACCCATAGCAGTTATCATTGCCAAAATTTCCTCACTAGACAAAATCCTATGAAGTCTTGCCTTTTCAACATTTAAAATTTTCCCCTTCAAGGGAAGAATGGCTTGAAATCTTCTGTCACGTGCTTGCTTTGCGCTTCCCCCTGCTGAATCGCCTTCTACTAGAAATAACTCACAAAACTCTGGTTCATTCATTGAACAATCAGCAAGCTTACCCGGCAAAGTGCTGGATTCAAGCACTGATTTCCTTCTTGTTAAATCTCTTGCTTTTTTTGCAGCACTTCTTGCCCTTGCTGCATCAATGCATTTTGCTACAATTGCACGAGCAGCATCAGGATTCTCTTCAAAAAATTCTGCCAATTTAGTATTCACAGTTGACTCAACAAAACCTTTCATCTCGCTATTTCCAAGTTTTGTTTTTGTTTGGCCTTCAAACTGTGGGTCCTTAAGCCTCACACTTATTATTGCTGTTAAACCTTCTCTTACGTCCTCTCCTTGTAGATTCTCATCTTTTTCCTTTAAAAGACCATTGTTCCTCGCATACTCATTAATTGTTCTGGTAATTGCTCCCCTAAATCCACTTAAATGCGTCCCACCTTCTGTGGTATTAATATTATTTGCAAACGCAAAAATTGATTCTGTGTAGCCTTCAGTGTATTGCATTGCAATTTCTACTTCTTGATTGCTGTCTTTATTCTGCATATAAATAATCTTTTTATGTATCACGCCTTTTTTTTCACAAAGATATTTAATAAAATCAATTATTCCTCCAGAATATTTATATACTTCCTTTTTTTCTGGTTCGATTCTTTTATCTATAAATGTAATCTCTAGACCCTTATTAAGAAAAGCCATTTCTTTAAACCTAGTAGATAAAATCTCACTTTTGTAATCAATTTCTTCAAAAATTTCCTCATCAGGCCAAAAAGTAATAGCAGTTCCATGATTATTAGTCTTATTGCCCTTAATAAGATCAGTTACTGGATTACCCCTTTCATATTCTTGCCTAAAAACATACCCGTCTCTTCTAATTTCAATAATCAATTTTCTAGATAATGCATTAACAACAGAAATTCCAACACCATGAAGACCACCAGAAACTTTATAGCCTTCCCCTCCGAATTTTCCTCCTGCATGTAATTTTGTTAAAACTATTTCAACAGCAGGTCTATTATATTTTTCCATCATTTTTACAGGAATTCCCCTACCATTATCTATTACTGTAACAGAGCTATCTTCATTTATAACTATTAGTACCTTATCACAAAACCCAGCCATAGCTTCATCAATACTATTATCAACCACCTCATATATAAGGTGGTGAAGTCCTCTTGTGCCAGTAGAACCAACGTACATCCCTGGTCTTTTTCTGACAGCTGAAAGGCCTTCTAGTACCGTTATATCTTTAGAATCATAAGTTGTATCTACCAAAAGTAATCACCGCCTTTAAAAATAAAAAGGTAACAAGCTCTGCTATTTAAAACAAATTAAACTTATTACCTAAATTAAAAAAATTTAAATTTATCAAGCTTGAAAACTACAAAAATATAAATTGCTTATTTAATTATAGCAAATTCAAGCATAAATTTCACTTATTTTAAGCCATTAAAACATTAAAATATTAAATTTTGTGTTTATTTACATCTTATTCTTAATTCATCAACAACTTCATCGCAAAGATAATTGTTTATTTTTTCTATAATAGACTGAGACATTATACTAAGCTCATTTGCCCAAATAGAATCTGATACTGAGATATAAAGTGTTTTATCTTTTAACCTTTTTGGTTTTGCATGATCAGAAATATCTCTGCCAACTATTTCTGTCCAATAGGCAAATAACTTAAAATCGTTTATCTTTTTTGAAAAATTATGCTCATTAACATAATTTTCTAGCAACTCTGAAATTTTTTTTAAATCATTATCCATTACTTACTTACTTACTTATTTATTTATTTATGGCTTTCTATATTTAGAAACAAAAGTTTTAGCATGTTTGCCACTCTGATTTATAATTTTAACTACAATAAACTTAAAAAAATTACTATTTTTTAAATAACTTAATACTATTATCTTCAACAAAAAATTTTTGGCAATTTTTTAGCTCAATATCATTAATGTAGTCATAATTTGCTGTTGTTATAAACGTTTGAAAATTATTTTTTATAAGATTTAAAAGTAATTTTTTCCTCTCAATATCAAGTTCAGATAAAACGTCATCTAAAAGTAGTAATGGTTTGTCATTAATTCTCTCGACTAATATTTCAATTTCAGCAAGTCTAAGACAAATAGCAGCTATTCTTTGTTGCCCCTGGGAACCAAAATACCTTAGATCTTTATTATCTAAAGTTATTAATAAGTCATCCCTATGTGGTCCAATAGTAGATGATTTTACTCCTATATCTTTTTTGAAATAATAATTAAGCTTCTCCTTAAAAACATTGTAAATTATTTCTTTATTATTAAAACTATCGTTAGTTAAACCTGTCTTAGTTAAAGAGTTTTTAGAACGATCTTCGCCACTAATATTCTCCTTTGATAAGTAAATAAGATTATCATTTCCACTTTTTTCATCTTCATCGCCAAAATTTACTCTTTCCCAGCTAAAAACATAATTTAAACTTGCTTTACTATCTTTAAAAAAATAATTCATATATCTTAAAAATTTGGGCTTTAAGGATTGCAGAAGATTTATTCTAGCTTTTATTAATTTACTTCCTTCTTTTGCTAAATTTTCATCCCATGTCTCAAAAGTATTTTTTACACATAATTTATCTAAACTATTATTTGATGCACTTTTTAAAAGGCTGTTTCTTTGAATTAAAATTTTTTGATACCTTGATTTTATATTATAAAAGTCGTTTTGGACCTTAGCTAAAATTCCATCTATATACTCTCTCCTAAAAGATGGTGAAGATTTAATCATACTTAAGTCATCTGGAGAAAAGATAACTACAGCTAGTTTTTTAAACATGTTTTGTTTATTTTTTATGTATAGCTTATTAAACCTTAGCTTTACAGCCCCATCTTTATGGATCTGAATTTCAAATAAATTTTCTTTATTTTCAATTTCAATAATTGCCCTTATTATCGCATAATCACTCTTGAAATTTACTAAATCTGATGAACTAGCCACTCTATGGGATCTGCCATTTGCAAGATAATAAATTGATTCAAGTAAGTTAGTTTTACCAGAACCATTCTGCCCGAGAAACAAGATTAGATGGTTTTTAAAATCTAAATTTACCTCTAAATAATTTCGGTAATTTTTTAGTTCAATATGTTTTACATACATATTGTTTTAAATATTTTAAACACAAAACTTTTAAGAAGTGTCTTTTTTAAGAAACACTACATTTGACTTTAAAGATGCGCTTATGAGCATCCTGAGCAACCTGAACAGGAGCCAGAACAACTTCCTCCTTGTGCTGATGAATAATCATCTTCAGAAGAAAAGTCATCATTAGAAGAAGATTTACATCTTATTGGAGCAAAAACTCTTTGCATATTTTTGCTTCCACAATTTGGACAAATTAATTTATCAGTCTCATCCTCTCCAATATAATATTCGCTTACTTTCCTACAGTCAGCACATTTAAAATCAACAAACCTCATTTTTTTCCACCTCTGTTATATTAATCAAGATAATTTTTAACTATATCTTTCCAACTAATTAGTACAGTAATATATCAGATTATGGAGCTTATTAACATAATCAAATATAAAGAGTCTGAAAAATATAATAAAAATTTCTTTAAAACTACTACATTTAAAGAAGATTATTTATATTTATAAAACTAAAAGCTCAAACTAGGACGAAATGATAGTTACCTTAAATGATGATATTCCACTGTAAGATAATCAATTTATAAAAATACTTGTGAAAATAAAAAGAGATTAATAAAGTCTTACTTTAGGCGTTTTCGGCGGAAAACAAAATTAAATAAATAGACCACATATCCTGTTTTAAGAACAATTGATTTTGATTTTTTTATAGCTATATTTTTCCCTATGGCTTTACCTCCAACAGTGACTGAAGAGATGAAGCCAGCTATAACCGCACTAAGAAGCGCTTTTTCTAAACCCGGGTTAGCAATAAGTATCCTGAAAACAATTGCTGCTCCTATGGCGCCACTAATTATACCGCAAATGTCTCCTATTACATCATTACAGAAATTAGATACTTTATCTGCATTTTTTAAAAGATCCACTGCTTCTCTTGCCCCTTTTATTTTATTTGCAGCCATCGAATTCATTGGCACCTCTGAGCATGCTGTTATTGCGACTCCTATTATGTCAAACAAAACACCTATTGAAATTATTATTACAAGTATTACTAGTGCAACAGCAATATTTGCTTTAATTAATAAAGTCTCAGAAATAAAGCTTAATATGATAGCTAAAAGAAAGGTCCAAAAAGTGATAATGATTACCCAGTGTCTTATTTTCCCTCTGGACTTTTTTACCTTTACCAAATAAAGTTCCCCCATATTAAAGAGATGGCAATGTAGTGGGTAAACTTTGCAGTTTGAGGTCCAGTAGGATTTCCCAAATAAGTACTGAGTGTTACCACATCAGCGGTTTCCCTTTAAACTTATTTCTATAGCGTCACCGCTTATAGGGCTGGATTGCCACTAAAACCACACTATAATCCCCACCACATCTCTCAAAGAGAACAGCCTAGGAGCTTTCCTCGACAGTTATGCTATCACTATCCTCTTTTGCAATAACAGGTTTCAGAACTGATACATTACAATTATACCGAGCTCTAATATAGTTGTAATACTAAAAAGTCCATCCCCCTGTATCACGCAAGGCAGGCTACACTGCAATGCCTATTAAGCATCTGCAGGTTAGCTTTAGGTGCTGCTTTACTTTACACCTAAAGCATCCACGGAAAATGGGTCAACGCCCATATGCCATTATGGATCGCCCACTTTCCTTAACCCCCAGGACCAACCCCCGACTGGGCGTCAGCAGCCAATCCCAGGGACTTCATATATACGCCCTTAACGGATTTTTAGCCCCGTCTTCGTGATAGCAAGCACTGACTAGGATACTGCGCCATCTCTTAAATTATCAAACTAACTTTTGAGTAAATATATTATATCATATTATAAAAAGAGGATGAATAATTTAGTAGCTTTAACCTAAGTTTTTACATATGTCCAAAAGTGCTTTACCAGCATTTTCATACACCACCACAAAAGCTTGTTCATCAAAAAATGTCTTTTCCTTATTTATTATAGCAAATTTTCTTGCAAGTAAAGGTAAGGTATTTACGGGTCCTACTTCCAGACTTGAACCTATAACAATCAATAGATCTGATTCCATAACTTCTTTTCTCGCTGCATAAAATTCTTCATTTAACTCATCACCAAATAAAACGATACTTGTCCTCATCATGCCCTTACATTTAGGACATAATGGCGGAATTTGTTTTTTTAATACTTTTTTATACAGCATTGAAAGAGGATATTCCATCTTACAGGAAATACAATAAGATTTCTTTATATTGCCATGAACCTCAAAAACTTTTTTGCTTCCCGCCATTTTATGTAAACCATCTATATTTTGGGTTATAACACAGCTTATCCAACCACTTTTTTCCATATCAGCTAATATATAATGAGCTTTATTGGGTTTTATTTTTCCGCCAATTCTTAGAGACGAGAGCATTTTTAAACCATAATCATAGAATTTTTGTGGATCTTTATATAAAAATTCTTTTGATAAGAGATTTGGATCAAATTTATTCCACAAGCCTGTTTTCTCACTTCTGAAATCAGGGATCCCGCTTTCAGTTGAGATTCCTGCTCCCGTAAGTACAGTGACTTTCTTTGAATCTATAATTGCCTTTGCTATCCTTTTTATTTCTTCTTCCATTTTATGCTTCTTTATTTATACTTTAACTTATAATTTATCATACACTATGATTATTTGTTAACACTACAAATAATATTAACAAATATTATTATGTGAAAGACAGAGTAAGCCAGTATATGTGAAAGAAATTTATTTTTTGTTTTCATCATAAGAACAAGTATATTACAAAAATAACTAAAGTTTTGGTAAAAATAGGAGACTTAAAAGACTATTTGTTTTGTTTTTAAAAATAAAAGATTTTTTTAAAGAGATAATACTCCCAATAGATTAATAATTTTTGTTATGATTACTCTTTACTTCTTATTATTTATTTTGAAAATTAGTCTAATAACATATAATGACTTTTGCAGTTTTTTAATATAAGAATATTTTTTCAAAATATTATATTTTTTATTTTATCAATGTTATTAAAAAGCAAAAAAGTAAAAGTTCCTGGAAGCTGTGGGGAACTTATGCAGGGCAGAATTGATAATAATTATTTTCATGTGACCTGCCCAATTAATCTTTATTCTGAAGTAGAAGTAAATATTGACAAGAATAGCAAGACTACATTAGAAGCTTATTCTGTAAATCACTTTATTAGTGAGTATCCTAACCCTTGCTATTATATAGATATGAAATCATGTCCCAACCCGTATAAAAATAATAAAGGTATTGTATGCAAAGAAAAAGATAAATATAACCACTGGAAAGCAAAAAAGGCTTTTGAAAAAACACTTGAGTATTATGGAGTTAAAAATTATGGGGGAAGAATAAAAATAAAATCTCAGATACCCATAGCTAAAGGAATGGCTTCAAGTACTTCTGATGTCGCTGGTGTAATTGTTGCAACATCCCTGGCTTTAAATAAAGAAATTAAAGAAAAAGAAATTGCAGAAATCGCTCTTTCTATTGAACCAACTGACGGAATAATATTTAAAGGAATATGTATTTTTGATCATAAATTTGGCAAAATTTATGAGAGCGTTGGCAATATTCCAGAAAATAAGATCCTTATAGTAGATAGCGGAGATGAAGTAGATACTATAAAGTTTAATAAAAAAAATTTTGATGATATTCTTTCAGATAATGAGCCTGAGATAAAAAAAGCACTTGAATTATTAAGGGAAGGAATACAATATAAAGATATTAAAAAAGTCGCAAATGCTGCAACAATTAGCGCGCTTTTAAATCAAGAAATACTATTTAAAAATAATTTAAGTAAGCTAATTGACTTTAGTTTAAAAAACGGAGCTCTTGGTGTAAATATTGCTCATAGTGGTTCAGTAATCGGAATAATTTTTAAGGATGATTTTAATAATATTGAAGAGTTTGTTAAAAATTTAAAAAAAGAGCTGAATTATAACTTTAATTATATAGTTTCAAAAATTATTAACGGCGGAATTATTTATTAATTCAATAGTGACAGCAGTCTTAAGTCAGCTTTATGTACCTAAGTAACTTTATAATGAAAAACATCTACATAGAATGTCTACTAAACACTATACTAGACAAATAGTTGGGACATTCTGAAGAAGTTTGTAAATGACACAATTAGCTTTAAATAAAAAAATAGTAGTTTATGAAATTTTTTGATTAATTATTTGAAATAAAAGGAGCTTAGATAATGAATATTACAAATGCAGTAATAAACTTAGAAAGTGTGAGCAAAAGTCTTGGAAATCGTGAAATCCTAAAAAATATTACCTTTGCTGTAGAAAAGGGAGATATATTTGGTTATCTTGGCCCTAATGGAGCTGGTAAGACTACTACTATAAGGGTTATCTTAGGGCTTTTTAAGCCAGATTTGGGCAATGCCTCAATTCTTGGGGAAGATATCTCAAGAGATGAAGCAAGAGCAAAAGTTGGTTTTGTTCTTGAAGCAGACGGGTTATATGACAATCTTACTGCTTATGAAAACTTGGATTATTATTGCCAAATTTATGATGTAGCCGAGAATAAAGCTAGGGAAAGAATCAAAGAGCTGCTTAAGCTTGTAGAACTATCTGATAGAGCGTCAGATAAAGTTTCTTCCTACTCTAAAGGAATGCGCCAAAAGCTTGCACTTGCACGGGCTATGGTTCATGAGCCGGAGCTTTTAATCCTAGATGAGCCCACTGCAGGCATTGATCCCTCAGGACAGATTGAAATAAGAGATATCATCTTAGATATGGCACATAGAAAAGGCAAGACTATTTTTTTAAGTTCCCATAATCTAGATGAGGTACAGCGAATTTGTAATAAAGTTGCCATTATTGATAAGGGGGATATAAAGCTCTATGGAGATCTTGAGAAGCTAAGAAGAGAAATGGGGCATAGGGAAGTGGTTATAGAAACCGTAATAACATCTGAAGAGCAAATCCAAGTTCTTAATGACATTATATCAGAGCTAAAAGCTCTACCTTATGTTAGAAATTGCTACAAAGAAGCCCAAAAGTTATATCTAAACCTTGATGGCAGAGCTGATGTTTCTGAAATAATAGCTATTCTTTCCAGTAAAAATATTGGTGTTGAAGAGGTAAAGAAAAGTGAAGTCACACTTGAGGAAATCTATGCTAAGGCAGTAAAGGGGGATGAAGAGCAATGAAGAAAACAAAAAAACTAATTATTATAATGAAGAAGGATTTAAGAGAAACCTTTCGCACTAAGGCTTTCTATATTAATATAGGAGTGGTTATCTTTCTGATGGTAATGCTAGGCATGGAAACAGGAAAACAAATTTCAACCTTACTTGAAGGATCGAATATTTCAGCTATTCAATTTCTTCTGGGAACCTTTGCCTTCATGATATCCTTAATGGTGATGATGTTATTCTGCGTATATATCAATGCTTATACTCTTATTATGGAAAAGATAAAGCGTTCCATAGAATCCTTGCTTTGCACTCCATTAAGCATAAAGCAAATCTGTTTGGGAAAGACCTTAGCCCTATTTCTTCCCAGTATAATATTAGGATGGTTATGCACCTTTGGTAGCATAGCTGGAATAAATCAATTTTTTATAGTTCCAGTATTAGGAAAATTCATCATGCCTGGTGTTGCTCCAGTTATAGCAATCTTAGTAGTTATGCCAATTATTGTCTTCTTTTTGTCCCTGTTAGTAATAGCTTTACAGCTTATAATTACTAATATACGCTGGGTTAATACCATTATAGTTTTTGCTATGTTTGGGGTTGCTTTTGGTCTTTCTCCTGTCCTAAAGTTTGGCCCTTCCTCTTGGAACATAGTATTTATCTCATTGGGAGTTGCCGTTATTTTAGCAATAATAGCTTTTTTAGTCTTCAGGCAAGTCACTAAAGAAAGAATAGTTTTAAGTAGCAAGGGATAAGCATAATTGATAAGCTTAAGCATTGAAGTCAAGGGTAAACCAACTCCCATTGCCAACTATAGTGAAAGAGAATTAGAGCAAAATGTTTGTTGTAAAAACTGCACCCTAGAATATGCAATTTTTAAAAAATTTGGTTATTGCTCTTATTATGGAATTCATAACTCACACGATATATTTATTACAAATATAGAGTTATTCAAAAAATTGCTTCTACTAAGTCAAAACTCTGAGCCTAAAATTTCCAAACTAATAATTGAAGATGCCCTAGAAAACCCAATATCAACCAAGATAAACACTGCCAATGGAAATGTGGAAGACAAGAAATTTAGGGTTAGCGATTTTTCAAAAATAGATTTTAGCGGCACAGGTAAAATAATAATAGAGCAAAATAACTCAGAATCTTTAGTGGTAGAAGCCGAAGAGGATGTAATTCAGAACCTAAGAGTAGAAAAAGTCGGTGACAAATTAATTATTAGCTTTAAACGAAAGATGATAAATATTATTCCTACAAAGGACATAATATTCCACCTGAAGGTAAAAAACTTAGAAAATATTAATATTTCTGGAGCCGATGGCTCAGTGGAAAAAATAGATTAACAAAATAGAAATTTATTTAACCATTTTCTTTTTCAAACATTCTGGCATAAATTATGGGCCTTCTTGTTAGATAACCCGATAATTTTCAAATTTGGCTTTATAAATTATCGGACAGAATATAAATATGAAAATAATCTTTACGATTTCTTTAAAGTTGAAAATAAAAAGCTAAGCGAGCTATTAAATGAACATCTACATTTTGGAGGATACCCAAGGGTAGTTACTGCAGAATCCATTGAAGAAAAGAAAAAAGAAATTGATGAAATTTACCGGAGTTATATAGAAAAAGATATTTCTTTTCTTCTAAATGTCCAGAAAACAGAAAAGGTATCGGGGCTCATAAAACTCCTTGCATCTCAGACAGGTAAACTTGTTAATTATTCTGAGATTTCAAATACAATTGGGTTATCTAATGAGACAGTAAAAAAATATTTGTGGTATCTTGAAAAAACTTTCATTGTGAGGAAAGTAACTCCTTTTTATAGGAATATAAGAAAAGAGATTACTAAATCTCCTATTTATTATTTTCATGACCCAGGTTTTAAAAATTATCTACTTGGATTATTTACAGACTTTGATGAACTTATATATAGTGGGTTTTTATTCCAGAATTTTATTTATAATATTTTAAGAGATATTTATTCTGAAAGCTCATATTCTATTAATTTCTGGAGAACAGTTGATAAGACAGGGGTAGATTTTATTATCACATCAGGAGTAAAATTTGTTCCCCTGGAAGTAAAATATAGGATGCTTAAATCAAGGGAAATTAGAAGGTCTCTTAGAAGTTTTATTGAAAAGTATAATCCCGAGAAGGCATTTATTATAAACATGAACTATAAGGGTATGGTCAGGATAAATAACACTGAAGTCGCATTTATCCCATATTACGAATTATGGAATACTAACATATTTTAGATACTCTATTAATAAAACAGGTTTAATTTCACATCCAATATATACTATTCAGGGAAAATATTACAAAAGTAAAAATCTTTTATAAAATTGCCATGTTTTTGGGCATTGATAGCTGTAGAGCAGGTTGGGTAGCGGTATCCATTGGCAAAAATAACAAAATAGAAATCACTTTCTTTAGAAATATAACAGAATAAATAGATTACACCCAATGAGAGCATCTTCCAGAATTACATTACTCAGAGGCTGCACTTTTACATGCTGACCAGCATTTTAATCTTATGTCAGAGAAGATATCCGGGAAAACAGATAAAAGTAGAAAGTTATGTATCCAGGATTAAAGAGGGCTTTTGACTATTAATAATATTCTGAAATCTATGTTATTGATAAACAAGATTTTATCATAGGTCTCCTAAGGAGGTGCACTTTATCTTATTAAGTACTACAAAATTTAGAATTCTGGATTTTTATTCATTATTCTATTAACATTAATGGTCCAAGCTATAAACAAAGGATATCAGGAAAAATGGAGGTGAAGATAAGTAATTTTTTTATACAAGGGTCTGGAATTTTCGTGACCATAGACTCTGGAATTTTAGTTGACTTTGAGGTATTCAGATATGATTGCCAGCGGGTAGTTCAATGCTGCTGACGCGATGGTTCAATGCTGGTGCATGGTAACATTTATAAAACACTCTAAATATCAAAGATTTTAAAATATAAGGGCAACCAAATTGCCTCAAATTATTATTAGAGCTTTTAAATTTATAAAACTACACATTTAGTAATAATTAGACAAATAAGCAATAAACAGATGGGTAATAAAAATAAAATAATTTATGAGCATGGTGGCAATATCTGGGCTTTAGGGTTGGGATACCAAGAAAACCTCAAAGATATAATAGATTTTAGTATTAATATAAATCCTCTCGGATATCCCAAACAAATAGAAAAAGCTATTACCCAGAATTTAGGGTTTATCTCATGCTATCCTGATCCTGAAAGTAATAACTTAAAACAAAAAATATCTGAGAATTTTAAAGTAAAAAAAGATAATATCCTGATAGGGAACGGGGGCTCAGAATTAATATTTTCATTAACAAAAGCAATAAGTCCACTTAAGACTTTAATACCTGCTCCATCATTTATTGAATACGAAAAAGCCTCGAAATCTATTTATTCTAAATGTATTTTTGTGGATTTCATTAAAAAAAATAACACTTTTGTTTTTGATACCGATAAAGCCCTAAAAAAAATAAAAAGCTCAGATATGCTTTTTCTTTGTAATCCTAACAACCCTACTGGCTCAATTATATGTAAAGACGAACTAATTTTTATAATAAAAAAATGTGGTGAAAATGATTGTTTTGTTTTATTAGATGAATCTTTTATTGATTTTCTTGAAGATGACAAAGAATTTTCACTTCTTGACAAAATAACTAAATTTAAGAATGCAGCAGTTTTAAGATCTTTAACTAAATTTTATGGAATACCTGGCTTAAGGTTAGGTTATATTGTTGCAAACAAAGCTTTACTTACAAAAATAAAAAATACCCAGCCTGACTGGCCTGTAAATATTTTGGCTCAAATTGCAGGTGAAAAATTATTTGATGATAAAAATTTTGCTAACAAGACAAAAAAAATTATTAAAAGAGAAAAAGAATTTATATTTTTAAAATTAAAAGATATTAAAAATTTAAAACCATATAACTCTTATGCAAATTTTATATTAATTGAAATATTGGATAGCTTAATTTCTTCAGGCTATCTTAAAAAAAAGCTTTTAGAAAACTCGAATATTTTAATCAGGGACTGCCAAAATTTCAGAGAGCTAGGCAGCAATTATTTCAGGATTTCAATAAAAAAACATAAAGAAAATAATTTATTAATAGAAAACTTAATTAAAATTTTTGGAACCAAAAAGTCTCTATAACTACTTATTAATATCACAAATAACTATTATTTTGGGTTTCATAGCTGACCTGATATTTGGTGATCCAAGATGGTTTCCTCACCCTGTAAAGGGTATTGGGCATTTAATAAAAAAGCTTGAACCATTTTTTAGAAAAAAAATAAAAAATGAGAGAAATGCAGGAATTTTCTTTACAATAACAATAATTTTAATAGTTTTTTTAATCACTTTATTAATAATTTTTGTAAGCATTACTGTAAATGTATGGCTTTTTTTGTTAATTTCAGCATTTATCATCTATTCATCTATTTCTCTAAAGGATTTAAAATTACATGTGCTAAAAGTTTATGATGACCTCAAGAATAATGACATAATTTTAGCAAGAAAAGATTTATCAATGATTGTTGGCAGAGATACAGAAAACTTAAATAAGGATGAAATTATTAGAGCAACTATAGAAACTATCGCAGAAAATTTAGTGGATGGCGTATTATCTGTTTTATTTTGGGCTTTTATCATGGGAGCACCAGGAGCAATGCTTTTTAAAACTACAAGCACACTTGATTCTATGGTCGGATATAAGGATGAGAAATATAAATATTTTGGAATGGTAAGTGCAAAAATTGATGATTATATGAATTTTATTCCAGCAAGAATATCCATGATTATAATCCCACTGGCCGCGTTTATCTATAGAAAAGACGTAAGAAACTGTATAAAAATTATCAAAAGAGATAGGAAGAAAAACCCAAGCCCAAACAGCGGTATCCCTGAATCTGCTTTTGCTGGGGCTCTTAAAATCCAGCTTGGCGGTCTTAACTTTTATAATAAAATTCCTGTTTATAAAGAAAAAATTGGAGAGCCACTAAAAAAGCTTGAAATAGACGATATAAAAATTTCAATCAATCTTACTTATATATCTTCTTTTTTATTCTTAATATTTTTTATTTGCATCTTTTGTTTAATTTATTATTTGCTTTACACTATTTACTTTTGATTTTTTTTATGTTATTTTGACTTAAATTCTAAATGCTTAAATTATTAATTTAAGATTAAGAGTTTAGTTTATAGCATGTAAGACATAAAGTTATAATTAAAATCTGAAATTAGAGTTTTAATTATAATTATAATATAGAAGTTACCTTGAAAATTTAATATTACAAATTTGTTATTTAAGGGAACCCAGTGAAAAGCTGGGACGGTACCGCCACTGTAATCGGGTGAGTACTCTTCAAAATGCCACTGGCTAATAGGCCGGGAAGGCGAGGGGTAAAGTCCCGTAAGTCAGGATACCTTGTAACTAATTTAGGAAGTTACTGCTCTTCGGTTTAAAGAGTGTAATTTTTTTTATTTTAAAAAAAATTTTTTAAAACCCGGAAAGCTTAAAAACTTCCGGGTTTTTTGTTTCTTATGTCTAAGTTTAAATTCGCCTAATAAGAATATTTTACAAAATTAATTAAAAGTCTCTGACAGAACTTTTAATTTAAAGCAAAAAAAAATTTAAAAATATAATCAAAAACAAAAGTGAAGGAGCTAAGAATAATATGAAAGTAAAAAAATTAAAAACAAAAATTATTCCTGCAGCTATTATAATCCTCATAATGGCACTGCTACTTTTAGCCTTTACTTTTTCAGGCTGCAAAAACGCCCCCTCAGAAAGTGCCCTATCTTCTTCTAAGAGCAGCTCCACAATTACGAGTGCTGAAAGTTCTGTAGAAACAAACAAAACATTATCGCCAGAAACAACTGCTGCCAAAGAAGAACAAACTCCAATAGAAGTGACTGACGGTATGGGGGGTAAAGTAATTTTAGAAAAGCCAGCAGAAAAAGTTGTTGTTCTAGCTCCAAGCGTTTTAGAAATTTTTGATGGTTTAGGCGCAATGGATAAAGTAGTAGAAGTAGATAGCTTTAGCGTTCAAATTAATGAACCTCTAGCAAAAGGATTTAAAGGAGCTGGAGATGCTAATGGACTAAATTTTGAAACAATCACAAAACTCAATCCTGACCTAATAATTCTTGTTGGTTTTGGTCCAGGAAATGATTATAAAAAATTATCAGAACTAGGATTTAAAATATATATGTCTAATTCTGCAAGTTTAGAGGATACATATAATGAAATTATAAACATAGGAAAATTAATAGGAAAATCTCAAGAAGCAGAACAGTTAAGCAATAATTTAAAAGAGCAAGTCAGTGAAATTTATGAAAAAGTAAAAGAAATTCCTGAAGATAAAAGGCCTACTGTTTTCTATATGGTTTGGAATGATCCTATAATGAGTGCCGGAAAAAATACTTTTATAAATGACCTGATAGAGAAAGCTGGGGGTATAAACATAGTTTCAAGAGATGGGCTTAGTGACTGGCCCGAATATAGTTTGGAAAAAATCATTGAAAACAACCCAGATATAATTATTGCGCCTGTTTCCCTGGCACCAACACCTGACACAATAATTAACGATGAAAGATTTGTAACTATTAAAGCAGTGATTAACAAAAATGTTTATATAATTCCAGACAACCCAATATCAAGGCCTAACCAAAACGTAATTAAGGGGCTTAAAATGCTTTCAAAAGCAATCCACCCTGAAATTTTCGGGGAATTTGAGATAATAAATTAATGCAAAGTAAACTCACAATAGCCAAGCCTAAAAAAACCTAAACTTTTTATGGCACTGTGGCTAATAATAGCTAAAAGCCCTATTAATAAATAGCCTCTAATAAAAGCTTTTAATAAATTAATAGGGCTTTTTATTTTACTTTTTAAAATTCTAATTTTTTAAAGTCAATGTTTTCTTACAATATCTTTAACTTTCATAAGTCTTACTGTACTTGCTCTTTCAGTTTCTTCAAGTTTCATTGTTATGTAACTTATTGTTTCATTCAAATCTGGTATTAGTTTGTATTCAAGAGCATTTACTCTTCTTCTAGTTTCCTCAATCTGATTTGCTAGTAAATGAACTGCTTTTTCTTTTTCTGCAAGACTAAAAAGAGATTCTAAAAACTTCTCAAACTTAATAAGAGATACATCGGTTTCACCACTTGTATTTAAAAAACCATAGGATATCATTTCCCCACTTACAACCTTTTCAAAGACAGGTACTTTTACACTTACTATATTTTTTTCCTTAATTGAAACATTTATCTCTTTAACAGGGGAAATAAGAGCTTGTTCTGTTTGGAAAGGACCCATTTTTGCTTTAGCAAGCATAAAACCTTCAAGAATTGACTGGAACTCATTTTCAATTTCAATTCTCATGTTTTTAACTTCTTCAATCATCAAAAGGAGCTGCCTTGCAAGCTCATCTCTTTTATCTTTAAGAAGCTTATGCCCTCTTTCGGCAATTTTAAGGCTCCTTTTAATCCTGAGCAATTCCATTCTAGTTGGATTTACATCAAGAAGCATCTACTACTCCTTACCTGATGCTGACATTTCTTTTTCTTCGTCTTCTTTTTTAAATAAAGGAAGATATTTACTGAGAAACTCATCCCTAATTCTTTTAAGCTCAGACCTTGGAAATACTGAAAGAAGTTTCCACCCAAGGTCAAGGGTTTGATCTATTGTCCTGTTTTCATATTCTCCTTGAGATACATATTGAGCTTCAAAATCTTCTGCAAATTTAAAATATATTTTATCAATATCACTTAATGCAGCCTCACCAAGAATTACAGAAAGCTCCTGTACTTCTTTACCCCTCGCATACGCAGCATAAAGCTGATTGAAAAGATCTGCATGGTCTTCTCTTGTTTTTCCTTCACCAATTCCTTGATCTTTTAACCTTGAAAGAGAAGGAAGCACATCTATTGGTGGTGAGATCTTTTTTTTATGAAGAGATCTTGAAAGTATAATCTGACCTTCAGTAATATAGCCAGTAAGATCAGGAATCGGATGAGTTTTATCATCTTCAGGCATTGTAAGCATAGGAATTTGTGTTATAGAACCTTTTTTACCTTTAATCCTACCAGCTCTTTCATAAATTGTTGCAAGATCTGTATACATATAACCTGGATAGCCTCTTCTTCCGGGGACTTCTTTTCTTGCTGCTGAAATCTCTTTTAGTGCTTCACAATAATTAGTCATGTCCGTAAGGATTATAAGGACATGCATATCCTTTTCAAATGCTAGGTATTCTGCACACGTAAGACCTACTCTTGGAGTTGCAATACGCTCAATTGCAGGGTCATCAGCAAGATTTAAAATAAGAACTGTTCTATTTATTGCACCAGTTTTCTTAAAATCCTCTATAAAATATTGTGATTCTTCAAAAGTTATACCCATTGCCACAAATATGACAGCAAATTCCTCTTCCTTACCAAGAACTGCTGCTTGTCTTGCAATCTGTGCAGCAATTCTGTTATGAGGGAGTCCTGAACCTGTAAAAATAGGCAGTTTTTGTCCTCTTACAAGAGTATTTAAGCCATCTATGGCAGAAATTCCAGTTTGAATAAATTCATTAGGATAATCCCTAGCAAACGGGTTTATAGGAGACCCATTTATATCAAGGCTTTTCTCCGGAAGAATATGGTCTTCATCAGATTTCGGTCTTCCAAGACCATCAAAAACTTTTCCAAGAATATCAGGAGAAAGATACATGTGGATACCTTTCCCTGTAAATCTTACACTTGTTTTTTCAGTATCTATGCCTGTAGTTCCTTCAAAAACCTGAACCAATGCTTTATCATAGTTAACTTCAAGAACTCTTCCATTTCTTGAAGTCCCATCATCCATCTTTATTTCAACAAGTTCCTCGTACTTTACGCCCTCAACTTCTTCAACAACCATTAGTGGCCCTGATATATTAGTAATACTTCTGTATTCTTTTAACATTTTAACCTCTTATGATCTCTTATAATCCTTATTTCTTAATTAATGAGCTGAATTCATTATCGATTTCTTTTTCTATCATATCTATCTGATCTATTTTATCACTTGGAATATACTTCATTCTTGCTATCTTCTCCATTACTGCAACATTTTCAAGCTTAGTTATATCTGCACCCATTTTTAAATAATATTGTGCCTGATTATAAAAATAAATAATTGTTTTTATCATTTTATATTGCTTATCAATAGTAGAATAAGTATCTATATCATGATATGCGTTCTGATGAAGGAAATCTTCTCTTATCATTTTTGCCACAAGCAAAACAAGCCTGTCCTGATTTGAAAGTGATTCTATCCCTACAAGTCTTACTATTTCTTCAAGTTCAGACTCTTTCTCAAGAAGTCTCATCGCCTCACTTTGCATATTAAAATAATCTTCATTTATATTATTTATTACATAATCCCTTATATTGTCATTATAAAGCGAATAAGAGTTTAGCCACGAGATTGCCGGAAAATGTCTTGCATATGCTAGATCTGCTTCAAGTGACCAGAATACTTTTACTACTCTAAGTGTTGCCTGGACAACAGGGTCTGACAGGTCTCCTCCAGGAGGAGAAACTGCGCCAATAACAGTTACAGCTCCCTCAAGCTCATTTGTTTTTTGAAGGCATTTTACACAACCCGCCCTTTCATAAAATGAAGCAAGTCTTGCGCCAAGATATGCAGGATAACCCTCATCACCAGGCATTTCTTCGAGTCGTCCTGAAATTTCCCTTAATGCTTCTGCCCACCTTGATGTAGAGTCTGCCATAAGTGCAACTGAATATCCCATATCTCTAAAATATTCCGCTATAGTTATCCCAGTATAAACTGAAGCTTCTCTTGCCGCTACAGGCATATTTGAAGTGTTTGCAATAAGAATCGTTCTTTTCATTAAAGGTTCGCCAGATTTTGGATCTTTTAATTTGGGAAATTCAAGAAGAACCTCTGTCATTTCATTTCCTCTTTCCCCGCAACCGATATAAATTATTATTTCTGCATCTATCCATTTTGCGAGCTGGTGTTGGATTACAGTTTTTCCTGAACCAAATGGTCCAGGCACACAAGCCGTCCCACCTTTTGCAAGAGGGAAAAACATGTCAATGACTCTCTGCCCCGTAAACAAAGGAATTGTTGGATTAATTTTTCCTCTATATGGTCTTGGGGTACGAACTGGCCATTTTTGGAGCATTGTAATATTTGTTTTCTTCTGGTTACTTTCTATTACTGCTATGGTTTCTTCTATTGTAAATAGGCCTGAAAATATTTTTAATACTTTTCCATCTAAACCCGGAGGTACCATGATATAATGCTTAACCAGAGAGGTTTCATTAACATAGCCAAGAAAATCACCCTCACTTACTTCCTGTCCCTCGGATACAAGTGCATTAAATTCCCACTTTTTTTGTCTGTCTAATGCAGGAATTTGGATTCCCCTTGTAACAAAATCACCTTTTTGACTGTAAATTACATCAAGGGACCTTTGGATGCCATCATAAATTGATTCAATAAGACCAGGCCCAAGCTCAACTGTTAAAGGAAGATTGGTAAGGAAAACAGGTTCACCAACTCCTATGCCGCTTGTTTCTTCATAAACCTGTATTGATGCAAGGTCACCATTTATTTCTACAATTTCTCCCATTAGCCTTTTTTCAGAAACAAAAACAACATCATACATTTTAGTACTAGACATGTTTTGTGCTACCACTAAAGGACCTGCAACTTTGACTATATTGCCAATTTTTTCCATTTGGTACTCCTAATTATTTAAAAGATAATTTTTTTAGACTAATTCTCTGCAAATAAATCAACACCCATTGCCTTAACTATTGCTTGTCTTAATATGTCAACTGCATAGTTTTGTTTTTCACCAAGACCAGGAATTATGACAATTGAAGGCAGAGTTTTATTCATATATTTTTTAATAACTGAATCTATTTGAACAGCAACTGTTTCTGTAATAAAAATAACCGCATACCCTTCCATTACAAGTTTTTCAAGCTGTTCCTCAAGACCTAAAGTTTTGCTTACAGGGAACACTTCAATACCTATTGCCTTAAAAATAAGCATTATATCTTTTTCCCCAAATGCTACTATTTTAGCTTTCACTTAAAAACTCCGCTTTATGTACAATATTTCTTTTTTCTGCGTGATATTTAATACCCATATAAATCATATTAAGCACTGTAAGTTCAATCTTTTTTCTTAAAAAGAATGCAAATATCTTTTCCACATTTGAAACAGAATATTTTATGGAATCAAAAAACCTTAAGCAAAAAATGCTTTCATTTTTCTCAAAGGAAAAGAAAGTATTGTATGAGTATAATGAATGAACTCCTTTAATCACAATTTCATTGTAACAAGATTTTTCTAGAGCCTTTGCAAAGTAATCCGGGGTTTCGGATTCAAGCAGTTTGAAAGATTCTTCATCTATTAAACCTCCTGGATATAGAAAATCTGTGTATTTTAGTCTATCGCCTGCATACTTAACTCTGTTCATGTTCTTTATATTTTGTATGTCAATCCAATACCTAAGATAATCAGTAAGCATTTTGCTTCCAGTTTTAGGGATTTCTTCAAGCATTACACTTATGAATCTTTTCTCAAAGTCTATTTCAGCTTTTCTAAAATTAAATCTGTCCTCTTTTTTAGATTCCAAGCCATGCACTAGTTCGTTTTTTATACTTACAAGTTCTCTTACTGCTTTTCTAAAAATATCTAACCCTTCGCCCTCTTCTTCTTCGTCAAAGGTTTCCTTTTTTATCTGCTCAGAAAGAAATTCATAAGAGAAAGTCAGCGGAATAAATAGGCTTTCAAAACTTGTATTTAAAAGAAATGACTTTAAAGCTAGTTTAAAATCATGTACATATTCCTCTATAAAAAGAAGATATATTATTGGTGCATGCTTTTCTAAAAGTCTCTTAAGTAAAAAATCTGTGATCTCTTCATAAGATTTCAAAATAAAAATATCCATGCCTTTAAGATCGTCAATTAGGTTTAGATTTTCCCCATATACTGTTTCCGAGAGAACTTTCAGAAAACCATCTGTTCCTTTTGAATCTACCATTCTTTCAAGCTTTGCATTATCCAGGAACTCAACTTCTCTCGCTTTAAGTTCAGCACAAGTATAAAGATAATCACTGTCATCTGCTATATCATATTCTTTTAATTCTATATTTATAGTTCTTTCCATCCCAAATATCTATTTTAATTTTACAATCAAAGATTGATAAAATCTTAAACCTGTTTTTTTACTCAAACAATAGTTTTGATATTTCCATTTTTACATCTTCAGAATCAGGATCAAACAAGCTCTTTTCTGAAAAGTAATATTCCTTTCTTCCATCTATTATCTTAAATCCTTTGCTAAAGTTAGGTTCATTTTTTGATTTTGTTAAAGATTTATTAGAGAATATTTCCTTGATAAGTAAATCCGTTATCCTCTTTTCGTCTTTACCTATTTGGTAAACAGCATTATCAAATTTTATATCATTTGCAAATTTTAAAAGCGCTTTTTTTAGTTCAGATTCATCAAGATTTTCAAGCCTTTCCATTATTTTTGCTATAACTTTCTTAACAATTTTAATTTTTTCTGCAAGTAGTTTCTGATTTAACTGAAATTTATACTGCTCAATTATAAAATCATACTCTCGCTTATAAGTATCTTCTGCAACAATCTTGCCTTTTGTTAATATTTCTTCTTTGACTTTATTTGCTTCCTTTAAGATTGCCTGAGCTTTTTTATTTGCTTCATTAAGTATTTCTTTTCTTTTACTTTCAGCATCTTCAATAAGTTTTTTTGAAACATTCTCAGTTTCAGTCATAATCCCACCTTTATTCTTCTCATTATAGTTAGAATTTTACTGCATTAATTAAAAAGAAGCTTATTAAAAGCCCGAGAACCGCATATGTTTCAACCATTGCTGCAAAAATAACACCTTTTATTGCTTCTTTTGCCCTTTTTGCAACTAAGTTTACCCCTGCAGCAGCAACTTTACCCTGATATATTGCTGAAAAGAATCCTACAATAGCTACAGGGAGAGCTGCCACTAAGAGTTGCAAACCTTGCATCATAGTAGTTACACTTGCTATTTTCCCAATAATAAGAAAAGCTGCAACAAATCCATAAAATCCTTGTGTTCCAGGTAGAACAACAAGCAAGAAAAGACTACCAAATTTAGACGGGTCTTCAGATATTACCCCAGCCGAAGCTTTTGCTGGAAAACTTATACCTATTGCAGATCCAATTCCCGAAAGCAAGGTTGCAATACCTGCACCAACTATCGCTAATGTTGTACCAAGAGCAGCATCTGACATTTTTCCTCCTATAAGTTAATCTTTTATTGATATAAAATTGTGTTTTTCTTTAAGTACTTCAAATGGCTTTCCACCACCGACATAGAATTTTGAAAAGAATTCAACATATTGAAGTCTCATTGAATGAACAAAACCACCAAGTATATTTATTCCCATATTAAAAATATGTCCAAAAATAAGAACTATAAGGATTATTATTATCCCTATTGCTGGAATCTGTCCCAACTGAAAAGCTATATTATTAATAGCTGTTCCTATCCCAGCAGTCACAAGCCCAAGCGCCATAAGTCTTATATAAGAAAGGAAATCACCAAGATACGAAGTTATGCCATTTACAATCGTAAGATTTAAAAATCCCATAAAAAGTCTTAGCCCCCAGTTTTTTTCATCTCTTGCTCCAAACAAAATAATTACAATAGCTGCAGGTAGTATAAACCATATCAATATATTTGATACCGAAGCCGGAAATATTGGTTTATCTACTAATTGGATACTTACAGCTATCTCAGTAGAAAGAAGCATTATTATAAGAGAGATTATGATAACTATCCATGGAAGTGTATCAAGAAAAGCTGTAGAATAATCTTTTCGTGAAAGCGTATCAAAAAATTTAATAAATAGTCCAAAAACTACCTGAATCACACCTAAAAGAAGAGCCATTCTAAAAAAGTTCATTGCTCCAGCATTTGATTTCATAGGATCTCCAAATATTGCAAACTTTGTGAAGAATCCATCTATTCCAAGATAGCTTGGGAGGTCGCCAAACCAGCCATTGAAAGCCGTACCACCCAGAATCGTAAAAACACCAAGTATAAGAACAAGCAGAGCAATGTTTTGAGATTCTTTCATTTTAAAAAAGATTATTATTGATAGCGCAACAAAAATTAACCCATAACCTGCATCAGTCAAGCATAGACCAAAAAACAATGCAAAAAAAAGCGACATGTATGGAGTAGGATCTATTTCAAAATATTTAGGCACACCGTAAAGATTTACAATAAACTCAAAAGGCTTAAAGATTTTTTTGTTTTCCAGCGCAGTTGGGATGACTTCGTTTTCCTCAGGCTCAACCTCTATTATTCTTGTAAAACTAAAATTTTTTACTAAACTGTCCAATTTTTCTCTATCAGTTTTTTTTACCCATGCAGTATAAAAAGAAACATTTTCAGTTGAATATCCATAATTAATGGCCCATTCTATCTCCATGTTATTTTCTAGATAATCTAGATATATCGTAAGAGTTCTTTTAAAGTTTTTTGAGAAATCTTTTAATTGTTTTACAAGGTTTTTGTTCATCTCTTCTAAGTGCTCAATTTGCTTTTTCAAAGATGCTATATTTTCCTGTATAGTGCCACAACATCCTGAAAGATTTGCATCTTCAAAAGTTATATTAGAAAGATAATACTGAGCATCAGCTCTTACGCTTGCATGATAAGCAATTATTACATAATTTAGGTCAAGATTAGTGTTAATGATTTCATATGAAATATGTCTTTTATCAAATTCGTTGCAAATTTCAGCAAAAATGTTCTTTTTTGCTTTTATAACTCCAAGCTTTATCGTATATGAGTCGAATTCACCAAGGTCTTCCAGTCGACCTTTAAAAGAAGACCATAATTGGAATTGGTTTATTTTAAGATTTAGTTCTGAAATTTTATTTTTGTTAAAGTTTATTTCTTTATCAAAAGAGATTATCTGATCTATCTTTTCTTTATTGTCTTTCCTTGAAGCAATACTTTCATATTCATGGCTAGTAACTACAATCTTCCCAGCTTTTGAAACAATCTTTTTATTGGACTTTTCTTCATAACTTGATAATATTTCTAATGCCTGTCTGGCTTTCATATTTATAGTTGGAACAGTCATATTATAATTCTGGGGTACTGGTGAGGGAGTATTTTCACCTGATTCTTTTTTAAAATATGGTTTAAGCTCAGCAAGCCCTTTTTTTTGGAAGCGTTTAAGGACTAATGTCTCTTCTGACTTATGGGTTACTATTAAAAATTTTTCAAGTTCGGCAACTGCCATAACATTAATACATTTATCCTAAAATTCTATTTATTATTTTATTTACTATTTCTTCCTCTTTTTCTGCAGAATCAATTTTTAATTTTTCGATTTTTGCTTCAAATTCTTTGTCCAACTTTTCCTTCTCTTGTAATGCGTCCTCTGCCGCTTTTTTCTTTGCAGCAAGAACCATCTCCTTTACTTTAGCCTCTGATTCTTTAATAATCTCATCACTGTCTTTATAAGCTTTTTCTATAAGAGAGGAAGCTTCAATTTTGGAAGATTCTATTATTTCCTTCGCCTTTTCTTCTGAAATTTTAATCTGTTCTATTATATTTTCAATCATATTAAGATTTATTGGGTTTTAACTTCAAATTATTATGGCAACTCATAAGATATTAGCATTATAATATCAACAATTTATTTACTGTCAATAAAAGCTATTAAAATAAGATGCAGAATTGCTGATTAAAATAAATCAAGATATAAAATCATCATTCTTTAAAATAAAAAGAAAACATCTAAAATTCCATGATAAAGATAATTTAATTTAATTTTTTTTCAAAAATATCAAATTGTCAAATTTATAATTGTAATTTTTAAATTATAATCTTAATATTGAAAAAATTGATTCAAAACCAAAGGAGGTAGAATTGTCAGAACACGACATTAATTTTGATGATTATGCCCAAGCAGATATTGCTAAGAAAGTAGAAGCCGCAGGAGTTAAAAAAGCTAACTTATCATTTTGGTGTCTTGTGCTATCCTCAATACTAGCTGGTGGTTTTATTGCAATAGGCGGTATTTTTTTTACACTTGCAACTTATGATTCAACCCTTCCAAATGGCCTTACTAGAGTTATCGGCGGTCTTGTATTCTGCGTAGGACTTATTTTAGTTATAGTCGCCGGAGCAGAATTGTTTACCGGAAACAACTTAATAGTAATGGGGTTTATCTCAAGAGTTGTTACTTTTAAGCAGCTTATAAGAAATTGGGGCATTGTATATATAGGTAATTTTATAGGTTCACTTGCTGTGGTTTACTTATTTTATTATACAAACATCTGGAAGATGGGTGATTTTGCCTATGGTGCTAAAGCAGTAGCAATTGCTGCCTCCAAAGTAAACTTAACTTTTGCTGAAGGCCTTACAAGAGGAATTCTTTGTAATGCACTTGTGTGTCTTGCTGTTTGGATGTGTTTTGGCGCAAGACAAATAATAAGCAAAATTGCAGCTATTATTTTCCCTATTACAGCTTTTGTTGCTCTTAGTTTTGAACATAGCATCGCAAATATGTCCTTCATACCACTCGGCTTAACTTTAAAAAATAATCCTAATGTGATTGAAGCACTTGCAAAAACTTCACCTGGTTTAAACCTTGCTAATCTTACAATCTATGGCATGTTTGGAAACCTATTTTCAGTTACATTAGGCAATATCATTGGTGGTGCTTTACTAATAGGTGCTGTTTACTGGGTAATAACTATACTTCCTCAAAAAAGAAAAAAACAAGAATAATCGGAAGCACCTGAAATTCCATGATAAAGATAAATTATTTAGCTAGGATACAGTTACTTTAAGAAAACACTTAAAGCTTTTCCCCAGCGGGGAAAACTTGCTCAGGTTTCAGGCTCACTCTCCTCTTAAAAGAGGAACCATGCCCGCTTCGCCTTCAAATAGTTTTCCTAAAGTAACTGTATCCTAGTCCTTAAAGTTCTATTTTTATTGCTATCACGGAATTTTAGATGCTTATAGAATAATCTGAACTATTTAAGAGTTGTGTTTACAACTACTTAAAATTAATAGCTTTTAGAGTTAACCTTTTATATTTTTTTACGTTTGCGCTTAACTATGAATTTTGATATATCATAAAAAAATAAAGCAAGTAAAAATACCCAAGTTATTTGAGTAATTGTTCTAGAGATTATATCTATCTTTGTGGAAGCATAATATAAAGTCACATCACTTTGAGTAGGTATTACCATCATAAAAGATGGAGAGATAGCATAAGGACCATATCCTCCCTCTACTTTCCAATTAGGGAAATAAGATACTTTAACTATGTGTGGGACACCTATTGCCGTTGTTTTAAAAGTTATTTTTTCATTTTCTACTTTTTCAAAAACTACATCTCCAGTTGGTTTTTCTAACTGCTTACTTAAATTTAAAACTTCATCATCAGTTATTTCTTTAAATTGATCTAGGCCTTTTTCACCTTGATCCCAGATTATAAATACTTTATCAGGATCATCATATTTAAACCATGGAAGTATAGAGTCATACCAATCATTGGTTTTAATTTTTACAGGTTTATATTTTAAAATCTCCACATATTTATTTGAGGTATTTATTTCATAAAAATTAAATTCATCAAACTTAGCCATTAACTTGGCGTCAGGATTTTTATCTAAAAGTTCCTTAACATCTTTAGAACTTGCAATCATATACCTCACATTCATCATCTTTAAATTATCTATCCCAATTTTTATATTCATAGAAGGAAGCTTAAGACCTGGAATAGCATTACTTGGCTTTTTTGATAATAAAGCTTGATTAGTAAAATGAAATGGTGCGGTAAACGCACCTTCAACCAACAGCCCTTCCATTGTCGCACTTTTTGTCCAATATGGTATTAGCTCAAAAGCTCGTGTAGTTCCTAATTTTTGAAGATTATCATGATCTTGCTCAACCATCCACCTTCCTTCTGGTTTTGAATCAATATAATTCATCATCATATTATAAATTTTCCAATAAGGCTTCGTTTCATAACCTGTATAATTATATGTTGCCCACCCAACAGCTTTGGGCTTCATACCCATTATTGTCCCAAACGACAATAAGGCAATCAACGGAACAAATATCAATGAGGTAAGCTTTATATAATTAACTTTAAATTTGCTTAACCGATATATAGTAAATCCAAACAATATATACAACGTATACATTGCAAGAAAGTAAGTTAATATATAAATAAAAGGAAGTAGTCTTGCGTTCCATACCCTTCCCCTACTTGGGGCAAAGAAAAGCAGGATTAAAACTAAATATGAAATTGAAAAAACTAATAGTCTATTATCATCCCTTGAAGAAACAACAATTATGTAAATTATAATAGCCAATATTGCAAGGAAAACTGCTGGAATTAATTCATTTGGAACAATAGGCCTAAATCCTTTTAGGTTATTCCACCCCATATTTGGTGTATATTTTAATTTTAAAGCAAATGGCACACTCCAAAATGCTGTTAAAAAAAATCCTAGCATGAGAATATAGATAGTATATAGTGCATTTCTTTTATTTCTGTTTTCTAATAAAAGCCAAGGGACCATAACAATAAGACATATAGTGGTCAATACATGAGAAAGAGTTAATGCCATCAAAATAAAACAATTTAAGACAAACAACCAATCATATTTTGCACCTCTTTCTAGCCCAAGATGCATAGTTCCAAGAAATAAAAAACATAAGGCAAAGCTAAAGGAATAGCCAAATTCACCTGCAAGAGTGCTAAGGAAATTCCCACCATAAATAGAATAACTTTCCATAAATAAAAATAAAGTTGCCCCGATTGAGGCAAGAAGAGGATATGGGTATTTAAACCTAAATAATTTAACCATCCAATAAGCACAAGCGGGTAAAATAAATGAACCAAGCACAGTTATAATTTTAAAAGCAATATTATAAGGGATTATTTTGCTAAGAAGCGCAACCATCAGATACGGTAATGGAAAATAAAAATGAACTATTGGCATACCAGCATACCATCCATTTGACCACCCAGTCACTCTGAAATGTGGAAGTAAATTGTCAATCATAAATTTGATTCCGTAATGATGGGTCCCTGTATCACCACCGCAGGTAGTCGTTAAACTAAAAATTTCCCAGGGCTTAAAAACCACACAGATTGAAAAGTATATAAGAAAAAAAACTATTATAGTACTTAATTTTGTAATGTTTATCTTCTTAATTTTTAACTTATTTACAAGAAAAGAATTTTTGACATCCCAGTAATTTTTCTCAAAACTATCTTCATTATCAACCTGAAACTCAAGAGCATTTAGAAAGATGCTATGAAGTTTTTTAAAATTTGTTAATACTTTTTTTGCAAGATTTCTTAATAATTCCATACTACTAACATTTATCAATTATTAATTGGATCATTATTTATTAGTGAATTAGCCAATACGTTTATTAGAATTAACTTTGCTAGTTTTTTAGTTTATAATTTTTTTATAATTTATAGAATTTTAAGAAATTAATTATAACGTATAAGACTTAAATTATAAAAAAATTTATTAAAATCTTGAGCAAAACACTAAATAATTTATACTTAAATTTTAAAATAAATACTTTTCCTTTTAGGAAAAAAATTATTAAATATAGAGTATAATATAAATAATTCATCCTAGTAAATATGAAAAAATAACTATGATAAGAGAAAGGAACTTGTTATCGCGCCTAAGGAGTGTTTTTAGTAATTTGGACAAGTTTATATTTACTTATATTTATGCTGCTATATACAATGTAGACCCAGTTGTAATAAAATTTGTAGATATGTAGATAATATAAAAAGCTCAGTAAAGAATAAACTTTAAAAATTTTTCGGGAGCAAGGGGGGAATAATGGGTGCACACCCAGAGCTACTCCAAAAAGAAAAGAAAAAAATTATAGAAAATAGCATAAGTAACAAACAAGATAAACAGAAAGAGATAACCTGTTTTTTAGATGGTAAACCAATCGAAAAGAAAAGTGATATTGAATTTCACAACATAAAACCATTATTTGGAGCAAAAAATAAGGAACTTTCTAACTTTGCAGTAGTGTGTAAAAGCCATCATAAGGAATTAGGAGAACTATCATTAACTGAATTTTTAGCAATGAAAGAAATGCAGAATTTCTTTAAAAATTCAGAAGCCAAAAAATTAAATAATGTTTTAAAGCTCAAATTAGGCGAAGGAAATTTTGGCAAAACAATCAAAGTTAAAAAAACTAATGAAGGCAATTTTGTAGAGTTTTTGACAAATTTATCAGAGCAATTGTCTTTAGATTTAAAAAAATCAGATAAATTAAAAAAGGAAGAGACAAAAGTAAAAATACCGCTTCTTACATGTCCATCAACAGGATTTCAATATTTTTATTTTACAATTCCAGTTCAGTATTTAGCCAATGACGAAGAGCTTCAACCAAGGCCATTAGAGCAAGCTCGGTTATGGGAATTATATAGACATCTTTTAACAAATAGCCAACTAACTCCCTCAGTTTGCAGATTAGCCAATAATAAAATACTTCTTTTTGATGGACAGCATAAAACTGCTGCTCAAGTATGGGCTGGAAGAAAAGAAATAGAATGTAAAATATATTTTGAACCAGATGTGAAAAAACTAAAAGAGACAAATCTTATAGCTCATGATAAATTAAAACAAATGCCATTTTTTACTTCCATACTTATTAATAAATGGGCTAGTATATTTGATGAGGAATGGAAAGAATATATTACTCAGAAGGGATTTAAATCAGAATTAGGTTTTGTTTCTTTCCTAGTAAATAACGGAAGAAAAAAATCTCAGGCAATTAATATCATAGAAAGTAACATTTATGACAGTATAATAGAAGATAAAAATAATCTCATTCTTAAATATACTGCTGAATATAACAATAATTCAAAAAGCCCAATAACTATTACAAAATTAAAGCAAAGTTTTTTGAAAAAATATACTGCATCTCCCCCACTTGATATTGACATTGAAACTTCAGATAAACTAAGGGAAATAGAGCGAAGGAATATAATTAAATTTTTAAATTTAATAGTAAGACATTCACTTGAAGGCAAATGGGATCCCGAAAAAAATGATAAGATACATAAAATTTCAGAAAGAATTTATCTAACTGGAGCTTTTAAGGCATGGAGTGGAATTTTAAAGGATGCTATAGCAACTATTTTAGAGTTATTTGACGAAAACGAAAGAAAAGAGATTTTTTTAAGAGAAATATCAAAAGAAAAATGGGACGAAATTGAAGAAGTAATAAACTTCTTATTTGAACGAAGAATCTGGAAAGATGACTCTGAAGAAAATTATAATACTTTAAGACTTCCTAGTGAAAATCAGGTCAGAAGGTATCTTTCAAGAAGAGGAATTAGTGTTAATGAAATATTGGGCAAAACAGGTATTTTTGAAGATAATTTTATAGACTAGTATATACATATTTATGTATTTCAAAATCACATTACAAATATTTGGAGGACTAGCGTTATTTATATTTGGTATCAATGTTTTAAGTGAAAACCTCCAAAAAATAACTTCAAACAACATTAAATCTATTATAGGCTTCCTTTCAAAAAGGCCTTGGGCTTCCACTCTTGTTGGTATCGTAATAACTATGATAATTCAAAGCAGCAGTGCAACTTCTGTAATGACTGTAGGGTTTGTAAATGCTGGTTTGATGAATTTAAAAACTGCAATAGGTATCATAATGGGTGCAAACATAGGCACTACTGTTACTGCACAGATTGTTTCTCTAAACGTTGTTGAATTGGTGACTTACCCTCTTATTATAATAGGGTTTATCTTATTCTTTGTTAGCAAAAGAAGAAGATATAAAAATATAGGAATGGCAATAATAGGACTTGGATTGCTATTTCTTGGGATGAATATCATGAAGCAGTCCTTTGAGCCTCTAAAAACCAATGAATCTCTTAAAAACTTTCTCCTTATTTTCAGTAGAAATCCCTTTCTTGGTATTCTGGCAGGACTTTTAATAACTTCCATTTTGCAAAGCAGTTCAGCCACCATTGGTATTCTGATTGCCTTAGGATCTCAGGGATTAATTACCATTGATGCTGCAATTCCTATTCTTTTTGGAGACAATATTGGAACGTGCACAACAGCGCTGATTTCAAGCATTGGAACAACAGTTACAGCTAAAAGGACAGCTTTTTCACATCTTCTTTTTAATATCATAGGTACAATAATATTTTTCACTTTTTTCTATGGGTTCAATCTCGAGCCTATAGTGATTAAATACATGGGAGGAAGCGTTCAGAGACAGATTGCAAATATCCATACGACTTTTAATGTAATAACAACAGCTATTCTATTTCCAATGATAGGTCTTTTTGAAAAACTTGTTACAAAGCTTTATCCAGGCCAAGATACTATTGAAAATAAAAATGCAATATATCTAGATGACAGATTAATAAAGACGCCCTCGGTCGCACTTGAACAAGCAAAAAAAGAACTCATAAGGTTAACAAAAATAGTACAGGTAATGGATAATCTCTCTTTTCAAAGACTAAAAAGCAAAGACACACTTATTGAAAAAAAAGTGCTTGATCGGGAAGCAGCAGTAGATAGTATTACTGAAGACATTGTACAATATCTCACTCAGCTTGCAAGACAATCACTGACATTAAGACTGTCAAACAAACTTACTAGCCTTATACATATTGCATACGATGCTGAAAGAACAGGCGATCACGCTGAAAGTCTTTTGAAACTGATGATTCTAAAAGACGAGAAAAGAGCTAAATTCACAAAAATAGAAGTTGATGAATTAGAAGCGATCATTGAAAAAGTAAATAAAATGTTTGAAGTTCTTATCTCTGGAATGGAAAATGGTAATTCTGATGAATTAGTTTGCTGCGAACAATTAGAAAACGAAATAGACATCATTGTAAAGAACTGTAGGTTAAATCATATCTCCAGACTTCAAAAAGGTGAATCAATGCCTGTCTCTGGAGTAATATTTTCTGACATACTTCTCCACCTTGAAAGAACTGGTGATTTACTTTATGGTATTTCAAAAAATATAATAGAAATAAATCATTATTAATTTCTCATCTTTAAGGAGAAGATTATGCTAGGAGAAAACAGTTCCACAGCTTTTAATTCACAGAAGATAATAACAAACCTTAAAACCAACTGGCTAAATATCATCATTATAATATCTATAATTGTAATAATTGTTGTAATAATAAAAATTATTACAAAAAAGATAATTAGAGCCTTAGATAAAAAAATTAGTCCTGAAAAAGTCGAAATAAAAAAAAGATCTTATACTTTCAGTAGTGTTATCTCAAACCTGCTTATAGCCTTAATTATACTTGCGGGTATTCTCATTATAGCTGACCAGTGTGGAATAAATATGATACCAGTAATAACAGGAGCAGGAATTGCAAGTATTATCATTGGACTAGGTGCACAAAGCCTTATTAAAGATCTTATTAACGGCGCTTTTATATTGTTTGAACAATGGTATCAAATAAATGATGTGATTTCGGTTGGAGATATTTCAGGAGTTGTTGAAAAATTCAACTTGCGAACCACAGCAATTAGAGATCTGAATGGTGCAATCCATTACATACCTAATTCTGAAATAAAAATTTTAAGCAATATGACGCAGGATTGGTCTAGAGCTTTGTTAACTATCAGTGTTTCATACAAAGAAGACACTGACAGAGTTATTTCTGAATTAAAAAATATTCTTAATGATTTCACTAACGACAAAAAGTATAAAAATCTTTTCCTCGAAAAACCAGAAATACTTGGTGATGACGGGATAGATGAACTTGGCAATTATGCAATAAAATTTAAAATTGCCTGCAAAGTTAAACCTTCAAACCAATGGCTTGTTGAAAGACAATTAAGAAAAAAGATAAAGGACAGGTTTGATGAGTTAGGAATTGAAATTCCGTACCCAACTAATAATGTTTATTTAAAAAAATAGGGAAATAGCAATTTTTTAGCTTTAGATAAAGCCGTTTTCTTTAATTACACTTGTAATATAAGTAACCGCTTCCTCTGGACTATCAACTACTTTGTAAAGTTTTTTATCTTCAGGGCTAATTGTGCAATATTTGTTAAGTAAGCACTCATCAACCCAATCAACCAAATCATTCCAATAATCACTTCCATATAAAACAATTGGGAAATGCTCAATCTTGCCAGTTTGAGCAAGAGTTAGCGATTCAAAAAATTCATCAAGGGTACCAAAGCCTCCGGGGAAAATGATAAAGCCAACTGAGTATTTAACAAACATCAACTTTCTTATAAAAAAATAATGAAACTCTAACGAGAGATTTTGATATTTATTACTTTTCTGCTCAAAAGGTAGCTCTATATTACACCCAATTGAAAGCCCCCCAGCTTCAATTGCGCCTTTGTTTGCAGCTTCCATTATTCCCGGACCTCCACCTGTAATAATTCCTAGGCCTTTCTTTACTAACAAAGCTGCGGTTCCCTCAGCTGCTTTGTAAGATTCATTATCAGGTGTAAGACGAGCAGAACCAAAAAAAGCAATACATGGACCAACACCTGCTAGTGCATCAAACCCTTCAACAAATTCTCCTTGAATACGTAAAACACGCCAAGGATCAGTATGTCTAAAATCAGGTTCTCCTATTTTTGGTGAACGCAGCAACTCTTTGTCCCAATTCTTACGTAGATATCTCTTTTTCATTTACTATCACTTCTTTACTCATTGCTTTTTATTTTAATTTTAATTTTTGGCTTTTAAATTATGGTTATAAGCTTATTATAATATACCAAGATATATATATAATAGTATTATTATACACCATTAGAAATATGTGTTTATATACACCAGTTTAAAAGATAAGCATCTAAAATTCCGTGATAAAGATAAATTATTTATTTACAAAAATTATATTCTAAAATATAAATTTGCTTTTTAAATATATTAAATTGTGCTTTAATGTAAGCTTGATTTATGGAAGATAAAAATAAATAAAGATTTTATGAGTAAGCAATATTTTATTCATTTTTTATTAAAATGAGCTAAAAGATTTAAATATTTTATTTTAAAAAATGGAAGAATCATCATCCTTCTTTCTTAGAAGTCAAAGAAAAATAATCAATCGAGTAATTCTTGCTTTTGCCACAACAATAATTATAGGAACTTTATTACTTATGCTGCCCCCAATGACAAAAGATGGCATAAGTTTTGTTGATGCTTTCTTTACAGCAGGGTCTGCGGTATGTGTGACAGGACTTATTGTTCAAGATACTGCAACATTTTTTACTGGTTACGGAAAAGCAGTCATTCTCATATTAATACAAATAGGTGGACTTGGCGTCATGACTATAACCACTTTTTTTGCATTAATACTTAGAAGAAAGATAAATCTTTTAGACCGATTTTATTTAACCACTAGTTTTGGTGCTAATAAAATTTTCTCTCCTTCAAGATTTTTTCTTATAATAGCTTCTACAACTATAATAATAGAGCTTATGGGGACTACTATATTAACTATGCTTTTCCATTTTAAATATGCATATACTTTTAAAAATGCATTTCTTTATGGGCTTTTCCACTCAGTTAGCGCATTTAATAATGCTGGATTTTCTATTTATTCCAACAACCTTGAAGGTTTTGCAGGAGATATAATTTTAAATATCACAATAATGCTTCTAATTGTAATCGGGGGCATTGGATTTTCAGTGATATCAGAAGTCTTGGCAATAAAAAAGAGAAAAAGATTATCTCTTCATGCAAAAATTGTTCTTTTTACCACTACGCTATTAATAATACTTGGAGCAATTTCATTCTTTCTTCTTGAATTTAAAAATTCCAAATCAATAGGCAATCTTCCAACAGGAGTAAAAATTCTTTCAAGCTTTTTCCAATCAATTACTCCAAGGACAGCGGGATTTAATACAATAAACATATCGGTTTTAAATGAAGCCACATTAGTTATATTAATAATTCTGATGTTTATTGGTGCATCTCCTGGAGGAACTGGGGGTGGTATTAAAACAACAACATTTACTTCAATTATATTGTCTGGTGTAGCTGCATTCAAAGGAAGAGACAGTATAACAATTTTTAAAAAAAGGATACCAAAAGAAACAGTTTTTAGAGCTCTTACTCTAACACTTACGGCAATTTTACTTGTCTTAGCAGCTTCAATAACAATAATGCTTATTGAAAAGGAAACTTTTATAAAAGTTATATTTGAAGTAACAAGTGCTTTTGGTACAGTCGGGCTTTCAACAGGTATAACTCCAACTCTTGAAGATGCAAGTAAAATAATATTAGTTTTAATAATGCTTATTGGGCGTATAGGCATAAGTGTTCTTTCTCTTGCCATATCATCAAGGATATCACCAGAAAAAATAGAAAGACCTGAAGAGCCTATATCTATTGGCTAATTATTAATTAGTATATTAAAATATTCTAAAGATAAAGGATGTGATAAAGAAATATGAAAAAATCATTTTTGATAATTGGCCTAGGGCGATTCGGAATAAATGTAGCTAGAACTTTAACAAAAGCTGGTCATTCAGTGCTCGGAATTGATGACAACGAAAATATAATACAAAAATTTTCATTTGAGATTGATAATGTAATGAAACTTGATGCCACAGACTCTGATGCTCTTGACACTCTTGGAATATCTGAATTCGAAGCAGTGATAATATGTATTGGCGAAAAATATATTCAGAATTCAATACTGGCTACATTACTTGTAAAAGAAAAAGGAGCAAAAACCATTATTGCCAAAGCAGGCACAAAAGTTCAAGGTAAGGTGCTTTCCAAGGTAGGAGCCGATACTGTTGTCTTTCCTGAAAAAGAGATGGGGGAAAGAGTCGGAAAAGCTTTAAGTTCCGATACTTTAATTGATTACATCGAATTAAGCCCTGAAGTATCAATAATTGAACTTAAAACATTGCCCTTTATGTACGGTAAAAATCTTGTTGAGTTAAATTTAAGAAAAAAATATGGGGTTACAATTATTAGCATCAAAGATAAAGATGGAAATATAAAAACACCTCCTGATGTAAATTATCGTTTTACTGAAAGCGATATTCTTACACTAATAGGTAATAACTCTCAACTAAAAAAACTGCATTTTATTGATTTTTAGCTTAAATATCAGCTGAATTAACTCACATAAGCACATTATTAATATTAAATCAGAATTTTTGGATCTTTTGGTTTAGATTAATCTTGGTAGCCCTTTATAAAAAGACTAAGTGATTTGATTTTTTTAAGTTGTGTATTGTATTATAATACAACGAAAATATGATTATGATAGCTGTAAAAATATCATCAATATTAATATTAACACTAACAGCTACATAAGTTTTTGAATTAAAAATAACAAGGAGGAACAATTTGAAAAAAACAGTACCGATTATACTTTTACTAGTAACTATTTTTGTAATGGCAATGGTTGGTTGCGCAACAAATCAAACTGCTGAAAATGAGAAAAAAACTATTGGAATTATCCAATATGTTGAACACAATGCTCTTGATGCCGCACGGGAAGGATTTATTAAAGCACTAAGTGACAATGGTTATGTTGATGGCGAAAACATAATACTTGATATCCAGAACGCACAAGCTGACCAAAGTAATTTAGCTACTATCAGCGATCGTTTTGTCAGCAATAAAGTGGATTTAGTGCTAGCTATAGCAACTCCTGCTGCACAATCTATTGCAGGAAAGACCAAAGAAATTCCTATACTTGGAACAGCTATTACAGATTATGTTGCTGCAAAATTAGTAAATTCAAATGAAGCACCTGGCGGTAATGTAAGTGGTACAACAGACATGAACCCAATCAAAGAACAAATTGACCTGCTAGTTAAACTAGTACCTGATGCTAAAACTGTAGGCGTATTGTACACTTCCAGCGAGGAAAATTCAAGAGTACAGGCAAAGATTGCCAAAGAAGCTATAGAAGCACTTGGCCTTACTTATACTGAAGTGACTGTAACCAATTCTAACGATGTACAGCAAGCTACCCAGTCCATTGTTGATAAATGCGATGCAATTTATCTACCTACTGATAATATAATAGCATCTTCCATGCCTGTGATCTACGGCATTACCTCGCAGTCAAAGACCCCAGTTATTTGCGGTGAATCAGGGATGGTTGAAAACGGTGGATTGGCTACTTTAGGAATTAATTATTATGATCTTGGTTACAAAACTGGTCTAATGGCGATAAAAATCTTAAAGGGAGAAGCGCTACCTGCCACCATGCCAATTGAATCAGCTGACAAGTTTGATTTTGCTATCAATGGCACTGTTGCCAAAGAAATAGGTATTGAAATTCCAGATGATTTAGCCGAGTATGTTATCAAATAATCATCTGAAAACAGAAAACATGGAAGAATAATTACTAGGCGCTTTTAACTTTGGTAAAAATATAAGGATAGGTTAAATTTTATGTGGCAGATATTAATGGGGGCAGTTTCCCTCGGTTTGCTTTGGGCAATTGTGACCATAGGTGTTTACATCACTTATCGTATTTTATCTATTGCAGATTTGACAGTTGAAGGCAGCATTGTTACAGGTGCTGCTATCGCTGCATCTGCGATTTCTAGAGGAATTAACTCTTATTTGGGAGTTGGTTTAGCATTTCTTGGTGGATTAGGTGCCGGACTTGTCACTGGGCTGCTACATACCAAACTTAAAATCCCTTCATTGCTGTCAGGCATTTTGACAATGATTGCTCTTTATTCAATTAATTTGCGAATCATGGGAAGAGCCAACATCTCACTTTTGCGCATGAATACTGTATATACTATATTTGAAAATCTCGGATTAAATCATACAAATGCTGTAATTGCACTAGGATTAATTTCTGTTATTAGTTTAATTGGTATTTTATATTGGTTCTTTGGAACTGAAATAGGATGTGCGATACGAGCAACAGGTAATAACCCTCAAATGGCACGCGCACAAGGTATTAACACAAACACAACAATTATACTAGGATTAATGATTAGCAATGGTCTGGTTGCAATTGGTGGTGCTCTGATTGCGCAAAGCCAAAACTTTGCTGATATACAAATGGGTATAGGATCTATTGTAATCGGCTTAGCATCTGTGATCATTGGCGAAGTGCTATTTGGTGAAAGAAACTTCTTTAGCAGGTTGGTCTCTCTAGCATTAGGTGCAATTATATACCGTATCATAATTGCATTAGTTCTTAAGATGGGTATGCCTGCAAATGATTTAAAACTATTTACAGCTATAACCGTTGCTATTGCTCTTTCATTACCAGTATTCCGTTCTTATTTTACCACTATCAAAAAATCCATTAAGAAAGGCGGTGATTAAGTGCTTGTCGTTAATGGGATTACTAAAATTTTTAATCCCAAAACTATTACTGAAAAAACAGCTTTGTATGATGTCAGCCTTGCACTTAAAGAAGGTGACTTTGTAACACTGATTGGTGGTAATGGTTCTGGTAAATCAACGTTGCTAAATTGTATAGCAGGCGTGTACTCAGTAGACCAAGGTTCAATCATAATTGACGATATAGACGTGACAAGGCTTAGTGAGTATAGACGTGCTGCATTGCTAGGACGCGTATTCCAAGATCCAATAATGGGCACAGCCTCCAATATGGGCATCGAGGAGAATCTGGCATTAGCATTGCGCCGTGGGCAGAAACGAGGCTTAGCATGGGGTATTAAAAATAAAGAGCGTGAGCAATACAAAGAACTACTTAAAAAACTAGAATTAGGTTTGGAAAATCGCCTTAGTACTAAAGTAGGGCTTCTTTCAGGTGGACAAAGACAAGCATTAGCCCTCTTAATGGCAACCCTTAAAAGGCCTAGGCTCTTGCTTTTAGATGAACACACGGCAGCACTTGATCCAAAAACTGCACAAAAAGTGATGGAATTAAGTAACAAGATTATTAAGGAAAGCAATTTAACCACATTAATGGTGACACATAACATGCGAGAAGCTATTAAGCATGGTAATCGACTAATGATGATGTATGAAGGTCAAATTATTTTAGATATTGAAGGCGAAGAAAAACAAAAACTGACTGTTGAAGATCTATTAGCGCGCTTTGGTGATATCAGTGGTGAAGAGTTCGCAGAGGATAGGGCACTACTACCTTAATAAACTTAATACTGTCTTAATAGAGAGCTGATATTTTTCTTTTAATTGTTGCTAATTTATGTTGCTAATTTAAGTTACTGCATCTTTCAAAATAAGCATCTTAGTAAATAAACCCGGATAAAATAAATATCCAGGTTTATCAAATATATATCAATATATATATCATTAAAGAGTAAAATTTATTATTTTATTTTCTACTTTTTAATTTTTATTGGCTTGCAACCCATGAGAAAAACTGGTTCTTGGCTGATATATCATATCCTACGGCACTTGCTGAACCAAAGTTCTGTGGCCATGAATTAAATCTTTGAATCGAAAAATCACCATCTCCCATAGAGACAAATACGGGAAGTATCTGTCCTGCCTGGTCAATTGATATATTAGTCATAGGAAATTAGAAAGATTATTAAGAAAATCAGAAAGGTTTGAAAGATTAACCATATCTTTTTTTTGCTCATGATAACCCTCTTTCCCCCTCTGATTAATACCCCAGTTTTAAGATTAGTTTCTTAAGCTGGCTTGCGGGCTCGGCTCTATCAAAAATAATACTTCTAAGCATGCTTAGCAAAGGCAGCTCTTTTTCTATAAAATCATTGATAAGTTTTTCGGTGCCCGACTGAATAAGCCATGGAATTACAAGTTTAAGTGCAAAATATCCCTCGGCGTATTCTCCCTCTTTATACATCAAGTCGAATGCTTCTTTACCTTCTAAGCCCTTACCTACCAGTTCACCATATTTTCTGTTTCTGCCTGCAATCGATGTGACATGTAAATCACCCATTCCAGCAAGGTCATGAACAGTTTCCTGATTACAACCGGCAATTCTGATTATTTTCCCCATCTCAATAACAGATTGGTTGAAAAGAAATGAGAGAAGATTATAATACTTACCTTCACTGTTACTTTTATATACACCATCGCAAATTCCTGCAGAAATTGCATAAATGTTTTTTAATGTCGAGCATATTTCTGTCCCTTTCACATCATTATTTGGAAAAATTCTGTAATAATCGGTCGAAAACGATGGTACAAGTTTTTTTATTTTATCATCCGAAACACCATAAACTGTTGCTGTCGGCATTCTCTCAGACAAATCAAAAGCTCTTACGGGACCACCAATGGATGTCCAATTAAATTCCTTCTTTGGAAATTTTTTGGTAAACATATCTCTTGCAGCTTTGGTTGCTCTTGTCACTTTATTGTTATATTCCACAAGTCCTTTAGTTAGCTTAAAAAGATAATATTCTTTATCCAGATTTAAATTATTTACAAGCATTTCGAATACTTTTACAAATCCTTCACTGGCTACTCCGATAAAAATTATGTCAGAATCTTGAATCGCAGGCTCCATATCCTGCCAGTAATAAAGGCTGACATTTTCCGGAAGTGGTTTTTTTAATTTTGGGTGATATCCTTTAAGAGAAGATTCTATTATTTCATCATCAAGCCAGGTACCCCATAAGTTAATCTTGTTACCATTGTCCGACAATGGGAACGTTATTGCACTTCCCATGTAACCCGCACCAAGGACAGTTATGTTCTTCATACTCATCTCCTTGAAGATAGTCCTTAATAATTTTTCATTATTTTTAGTAATCTGTAATTATTTTTAAAGTAAAAACTTTTAGATATTATTATAACAGTAGAATGTATTTTATATTATGTATGAATTAAGATTATTTTTAATATTTATATTATAATATTCTTATAAAGGATTTCCATTAGATAAGTCATATGGCATTTAGTTGATATCCACTTGTTTGCATCTGATAATATTTGCTTACATGTGGTTTATATCTTTTTACATCAAGTTAAATTAAACTATATGTTTATAACTTGGAGGTCTAATTGAGTCAAATTAAACATACTAACAAAAAAATACTAGAGATCGCAGCCAATACAATTACTATAAACACACACTCTCACCATAGAGATGATTCTTTTTTTATAAATTTTAACCTTGATAAGCTTCTAGAAAATACATATATAAGTTGGTGTGGTGTTGTTTTTGATAAGTCCGTAGAATCAAGAAAAAATTATATAGATAAAGTTAGGTTCAAATCCTACTATGTGTGGCTTCAAAAAGCCTTAAAAGAGATATATGGATTTAGCGAAGATCTTTCAGCGCAAAACTGGGATTATTACTCAAGCATTATCAGTACTTATTATAAAGATAATTCGTGGCATAAAAGAATATTACAAAATAATTGCAAATACGAAAAGATTATTCTGGATACTTACTGGGATCCTGGAAGCAACAATAATGACCCCGTCCTGTTCTCTCCTGCTTTCAGGATAAATCCTTTGTTTTTTGGATATAGTAAAGATGCTTTTGATCATAATGAAAATAATGTATTTAAATTGTATAACAGGAAGTTCCATGACATCGATGAATATATATTCTTCGTAAGAAATCTGATAAAAGAAGAAATAAAAAGCGGTTGTGTCGCAATAAAAAATGCACTGGCTTATGATAGAGCTCTTGATTTTGACAAAAGTAGTAAGGATGATGCCCAGAAAGTTTTTAAGAAGAGTAAAAGTGACATTACAGATGATGATATCAGACTTTTCCAAGATTATGTTTTTGACGAAATCTGCAAGCTAGCTGCAGATATAAATGTACCGGTTCAATGCCATACTGGAATGGGCCGTATCGAAAAGACAAATGCCTTGAATCTTTTGAATGTCATTAAATCCAATCCTGATACAAAATTTATATTATTCCATGGTAGCTTCCCATGGACAGATGATATGCCTGGGCTTATGCATGCATATCCAAATGTATATTTTGACTTATGCTGGTTACCAATATTGTCACCAACAGCTGCAGAATATACTCTAAATCAAATTATAGAGATAGGTACTTCAGATAAAATTTTCTGGGGCTGTGACACATGGACCTCAGAAGAAAGTTTTGGGGCAAGAATAGCATTAAACAATGTTCTTGCAAGCGTCCTATCACAAAAAATAGAAAGAAAATATTTTGGTATCAATGATGCGGAATATTTAATCAAAAAAATCCTCTATGAAAACCCTAAGGAGATGTACAATTTGACTTAGTTAGACTTAGTATTGGCTCAAGTGAGAAGTCCCCTAGAATTCTTTATTTTAAAATCGGATTATTGCTTCCTTATTATTTTTATTTGCTAACCAATAATTTGACATTACTTAATACCCATGCTTCTTAAAGGAAGGATAGCAAGATTCCTTATAAATTTACAGAAAGCCAAATTATGCATCTCCAGCTTCTCCGATTTGGACTTTGCTTTTTTTATTAATTGCAGCATTCGTTATAACTATACCCACAAGGATTAAAACTCCCCCAACCCAAAACAACCATGAAAATCTTTCCTTCAGTATTATGAGCGATAGAATTATTGCAAAAACTGGCGTAAGGTACATATATATCGATATCTGGGTTGCAGGAAATGCTTTAAGACAAACAAACCACAAAGGATAAGCAATGCCGATCATAGTTATCCCTAAAAATACAGTAAGAAGGTTGATTTTCCAACCAGCAACAGCTATTTCAGAAAAACCTATTGTGGAAGCTATAAGTATTGTTTGTAGAACTGCGCCAAAAAACAAGGCTAATACTGTTATTATGAGAGGATCATTTGAACTAAGAATTTTTTTACCTATAACAGAATATAAGGCAGAACATAATGCAGCCATAAGAGAGAAAGCAATACCTATAAAATCCATCTTTGTAGAGCCAATTCCAAACGAGAATCCCTGATTAAAAGTAACAAACAAAACTCCAATGAAAGCAAGTATGATGCCAACGACATTTAAAAGTTTTATTCGTTCTTTAAGAATGATAACTGACAGAATTGCAATAAAAACAACATTGGTGGAAATAAGAACCGCATTGATGGAAGCAGGTATTCTTGATAGTGCACTGAATGTAAAAATCTGATATAAAAAGAAACCCACAACACCAAGACCTAGTGATATCAATATATCCCTTATTGGTAATTTAAATATTTTCTTAACATCTCCTTTAATGACCAGATAAATGAAAAGACTGAAAAACCCAGCTATCAAAGTTATGCCAGCAAGTTGAAAAGGATGCATTTTTTGAGTTATTATCCTTCCAAGCGGGTGTCCAATAGCCCAGAAGAACGAAACAATAAGCATTTGTAAGGAACGTGTAACTCGATTCATAAATGATTCATATATACTGCTTTTATATTATTAAATTGTTACATTTATAATTTATATAATTACTAATTACATTAGTTTTTCTTTCATAATTTTGCGTATAAATTATAAATAATATAAACAATTTTTTTCACATTTTTTTATATCTAGCACCATCCAGTAGTAGGCAGATCACAAATCAAATTATACTCCCCTACCAAGCAACCAGTATCAAGTGACCCAATTATACATCTTCGCTAGACCAGATTTTAATAACATCATCAAGCAAAGAAAGAGCCTCGTCCCATGGTCTCTGGAAAGAATTTCTCCCTATAATAGAGCCAAATCCTCCACCTTTTTTTATCTGTGAAATTTCCTCAAGGACATCTTGCCTCTCTTTTGCAGGACCACCTGAAAAAATGATTATCCTCTTACCATCAAAAGCAGACCTAACTACATTCCTGACCCTATCTGCAAGTGTTACTACAGGTATTTTATATTTTTCATAAAGTTTCTTAATGTCTTCAAATTCGATATGTTCTGAGGGTGGTTTTACTTTTATGAAGTTTGCCCCAAGCTGGGCAGCAATTTGGGCTGCATATGAAACAACGTCCACCGCAGTCTCACCTTCCTTAGAAAGATTGGAACCCCTAGGATATGACCAAATTACTACAGCCAGACCAGCATCTTTAGCTTCGGATGAAAGAAATCGTATCTCCTCATACATTTCTTTATAGTTAGCACTTCCAGGATATATGGTAAATCCTATAGCAGCACAGCCTAACCTGAGGGCATCTTGAACAACAGATGTAACAGATGGAATTGGATCAGAAGACTTTCCTAAAAGATCGTTATTATTTAACTTCAAAATAAGTGGAATCTGTCCTGCATATTCTCTAGCTATCATCTGGATGCTCCCTAGGGGAGCTGCATGTGCATTAAGTCCAGCCTCAATAGCAAGTTTCACATGATATTCTGGGTTATAGCCAGCCGGGTTTGGGGCAAAACTTCTGTCGGGCCCATGCTCAAACCCTTGGTCTACCGGAAGAATGACTACCTTGCCTGTTCCCCCAAGTCTTCCATGCATCAGTATCCTATAAATATTTCTTAAAGTTCCTGGGTTTTCATTTCCATACCAGCTAAGAATTTCTTTAATCTTTTGATTCATCATTCTCACCTCAAATTGATTTTAATACTAAAAATATTTATCTATAAAAATTTTTTTAGAGTATAACAAATATTATACTAAAATGCTATTTTAGATAACCTTAACTCAATTTTATAGGTAAATGATATTTATGAATTTAAATATCCACCTTAGCCAAATTACACGTCTCTAAGCATAGAAATATTATAACAGCTGTGTTAACATAAGGAAGTTATATTTCTATGTGAGGTAAGATAATCTTGATTTCCAAAATAAAGGGACTAATAATCGAAATACTCAAAACAGTAGGACCAGTAATTTTAGCAGTTATAATATTGCAGTTTACAATCATTAAAATGCCTTTAATTTCATTTTTGAGATTTTTACTGGGAGCTATAATGGTTATTATTGGTCTCCTTTTTTTTACGAAAGGCATTAAAATCGGTCTAGACCCGCTAGGTGAATTGGTGGGTGGTGAGGTACCAAAGAAAGGTTCCGCTCTTATTGTTATGATAGTCGCATTTATAATAGGAGTAGCGGTTGCTGTAGCTGAGCCAAATGTAAGAGTCCTCTCCCACCAGGTTGATGCTGTCTCAGGCGGCCATATAAGCAGAAACGTTTTGGTGCTAGCAATTGCTGTGGGTGTTGGGATATTTGTAAGCATAGCTATGTTAAGAATCATAAAAGGGGTGCCGATAGCTTATCTTCTTGTTGCAGGTTATCTTCTTATTTTTATTTTATCATTTTTTACATCCGAAAATTTTATTCCTGTGGCATTTGATTCTGGTGGAGTAATCACAGGACCAATAACAGTTCCTTTTATTATTTCTCTAGGACTTGGAACAGCTTCTGTGCTCGGTGAAAGGACTGCCATTTCGGATGGATTCGGACTTGTAGGACTCGTAGCAATGGGCCCCATAATTTCAGTAATGATATTAGGAGTGATTTACGGTTGAATAATTTTTTCGCGGTATCAGACATAGTGAATATAACATTTGATGTTATCATTGCCCTATTACCACTAGTAGTAATTTTTTTAGTCTATCAAGCATTCTTTTTAAAATTACCAAAAAGTGAGGCTTTAAACATACTAAAAGGAATTTTTTTGACCTTCATTGGTATTGTTTTTTTCCTTTCCGGGGTTCAAATTGGTTTTATGCCAACTGGAAAGATAATTGGTAAATTTATTGGAAGCTTGAGCTACCGATGGATATTAATTCCAATAGGTTTCATTCTGGGTTTTACCGTAACTATAGCAGAACCATCAGTAAGAGTTCTTTGCATAAAAGTTGAAGATGCATCTACTGGTTATATAAGTGAGAAAATGATGCTTTTTACTCTAGCAATTGGTGTTGCTGTAGCTGTTACTTTTGCTGTAATTAAAACTATGTATGGTATTCCTCTTATGTATTTTATTGTACCTGGCTATATTCTGGCCTTATCACTAACAAAATTAGTTGGACCTACATTTACATCTATAGCATTTGATTCTGCGGGCGTTGCAACTGGTCCAATGACTGTCACCTTTATAATGTCAATAGCCGTAGGCTTAGCAGATGCGATTGAGGGAAGGAGTACAATTGTAGATGGATTCGGGTTAGTTTCTCTCGTAGCACTTGCAGCTATTTTATCTGTAATGATTTTGGGGCTATTATATAAAATAAAAGAAAATAGAAAAGAGTCAAAATAGTATAATAAGAAATCAACTAGGAGGTTTTGCGAATGTCACTCCATGAAGGCTATGATTTAATAATAACAATTGTAAAAAAAGGATTTTCTGAAAATATTCTGAAGGCATCCAGGGAAGCAGGGGCAGAAGGAGGCACTATTTTATTTGGAAGAGGTGCAGGAATACACGAGAAAGCCAAAATTATGGGCATTCCAATTGAACCAGAAAAGGAAATTGTTTTCACTATTATAAGAAAAAATTTAACCAACAAAGTGGTAGATGCAATTGTAAAAGCAGGAAAGCTAACTGAACCAGGGAAAGGTATTTGTTTCGTACTAGAGGTAAAACAAGTAGCAGGTATATGCCATGTGACGGAGGAGTTATAGAAAAAAGTAAATAAATATGAACACTAAAAGAAGAAAGAAAGTAGGTCTTTGGGAAAGTGAGCTTTCGGTGCTTACAAATCCAAAATGTATCAGAGTTAAAATAGAATTACATTACCTAAGACATTAAATTCAATCTACTTCTATTTCAATACACCATTTCTATTTATTTAAAATAAGTTTGTAATAATATTGCTTAGTAACAATAGCTAAATAGATTTTATTGATTTTAAAAAATAAATTGGTAATATAAAATACAAAAAATAACATAATTTAAAAAAATAAGACGGGGTGATTAAGAAATGAGACCAATTACAATTTTTACGGGACAATGGGCTGATCTTTCTTTTGAAGAAATATGCAAAACAGCTTCGGACATAGGTTACGAAGGATTAGAGTTAGCAACCTGGGGTAATCATGTAAATCCAAAAAAAGCTGCTGAAGACAAGGGCTATGTAAAAGAAATTTTGGATACCTTAAAGAAGTACAATCTTAAGTCATGGGCAATAAGTGCACATCTTTCAGGCCAATTAATAGGTGATGTATATGATAAAAGGCATAATGGTTTTGCTGACCCAAGTGTTGCGGATAACCCAAAAGCGATGAGAGAATGGGCAATCCAGGAAGTAGGGTATATTATACAAGCAGCTAAAAATCTTGGAATAAACATAATAACTGGTTTTTTGGGTTCACCTATATGGAATTATTGGTACTCATTCCCTCAGACTACTGCAGAAATGGTTGAGGAAGGTTACAAAACCATAGTAGAAAGATGGACTCCTTTGTTTGATGAGATGGATAAAAACGATATTAAATTTGCGCTTGAAATTCATCCAACTGAAATAGCTTATGATTATTATTCCTTTGTAAAGCTCCTTAAAGCATTCAATTACAGAAAGACTCTTGGAATGAATTTTGACCCAAGCCATCTTTTATGGCAGGGTATAAAACCTCATCTTGTAATAAGAGAGCTTCCGGACAGAGTTTATCATGTACATATAAAAGATGCATCTGTTACCTTAGATGGCTTAAATGGAATACTTGGCTCGCATCTAGAATTTGGCGATACAAGAAGAGGGTGGAATTTCCGTTCACCTGGTAGAGGTGGAGTTGACTTTTCTGCAATAATAAGAGAACTTAACTCTATTAATTATGAGGGACCACTCTCGGTTGAATGGGAAGATTCAGGCATGGATAGAATTCAGGGTGCTACTGAAGCATATGGCTTTGTAAAATATATAAATATCACACCAAATGTAGGTGCTTTTGATGAAGCTTTAAAAAAATAAATAAATATTATTTATTAGTTTAAGAGATTATATTTTAAATTTATTTTAGATTAACACCGGAAGAAATTAATAATTTCACTACAACCGGTGTTAATCTGTTTCTTAACTAAAAATCTTATATGATAGATATAGGAATATTACCCATAAGGATAATGTCTGTATTTTTCATTATTCTTGGAGTAAAGATTATTGGTGATTCCTCTTTCAAGAGAAGAGCTAAAGCCTGAAACTTTAGCAAGTTTTCCCTTGCTGGGGGGAAAGGCTTTAAGTGTTTCCTTAAGTAACTGTATCCTAGTTAAATAATTTATCTTTATCCCAGAATTTTAGATGCTTATAATAATTAAGGTATAAAAGTAATTATTAACAATAAACCTGAAAAGGAGAATAGATAAAATTGCCGAAATTAAAGTTAATGAAAAAAGAAGAAATATCAAGAAACGTATATTCATTTACATTCCAGAATACAGAAAACTTAAAATGGAAAGCAGGACAGTATCTCCAAATAATCCTTCCACATCAGGACCCGGATGACAGAGGAACAAAAAGGTTTTTTACAATATCATCAGCACCCTACGAAAAAGTAGTAATGATTACTACAAGAATCGAAGTGGAAAATTCTTCCACATTCAAAAAAGCATTTATAAATATCAACGTTGGTGATTTTCTTGAATGCAGTGAACCAAAAGGCAAATTCATTGTCGAAGACTTAAGTAAAAAGATCATCTTTATTGCAGGTGGAATTGGAATAACACCCATGAGATCCATATTGCTCGAATTAGTATATGAAAAAAAGCATTTTGTCGCAGATTTATTATATGCCAATAGAGATGAGAATATTATATTTAAAGATGAACTTGAAGAGATAGAGCACTTTAATAAGCATTTCAGAATATATAATTTTATTGCTCCTAGGATTATTAATGAAGATGAATTGGATAGTATTTATAAAGAATATACTGATGTTATCTTCTATCTTTCAGGACCTATAAATATGATAAAAGCTATTGAAAATATTTTATATAAAAAGGGCGTAATAAAGGAATATATAAAAACTGACTATTTCCCTGGTTATGATTAAATATAAAAATCTGATTCAATATTTTATCGAAATTCAATATTTCATTAGATATATTAGTAAAAAATTTAATATTTCTTTTACTAAACTATTCTGTATTAACCCTCTTCCCAAAAGCTGCTGACACAAAGTTAAATCTTTATTTTGTTAGATCAAGAGATGGTTTAAAGTTTTTTATATTTTAAAAAGCACATTTATTGTAAAATATTAAAAAAATGACTAGTGTTTAATAGCTTTTATTAAAAAAACTAAAGTGCCAAAACAAATAAGAATAAAGCTAAGAGCAAAGCAAACAGGAGAAGAACAGTGTAATGTCCAGAAAATCAAGAATCCTAATCTATATAATTTTTGTAGTTTTTATTTTAATCGGATTTTTAGTATTTTTTATAACAAAAAACCAAATGGAAACTGATAGCATTACTTCTGAAAATAAAAAATTACAGGTAGTTACTACTTTATTTCCACTATACGATTTTTCTAAAAATATTGGACAGGATAAAGTTGACGTGATTTTACTTTTGCCTCCTGGAGTAGAACCTCATTCTTTTGACCCAAAACCAGGTGATATAATTTTTATAAATAATGCAGATATTTTTATATATACAGGTAAGTTTATGGAGCCATGGGCAGAAGACATCTTAAAAAGTGTAGCAAATAAAAATTTACTTGTGGTTGACGCTAGTAGTGGCATTAATTTAATTTCACTAGCTCCAGAAGGCCAAAACAAAAATACAGCTTCGATAGATCCTCATATATGGCTAGATTTTGATAATGATAAAACAATCATTGATTTAATTACAGCAGCTTTTGTAAAGAAGGACCCTAAAAATAAATTATTTTACGAAAAAAATGCAGAAGAATATAAATCTAAATTAACTGAACTTGACAGAGAGTATATGTCTACATTATCTTATTGTAAATCCAAAAAAATTATCTATGCTGGTCATTATGCATTTGGGTATCTTGTAAAAAGATATGGCCTTGAATATATTGCGGTTCAGGGGTTATCTCCTGATGCTGAACCAACTGCAAATGATCTTATAAATATTATAAATCAAATTAAGGAAAACAATATCAAATATATTTTTTATGAGGAGCTCTCAAGTCCTAAAATTGCTGAAATGTTGTCAAAAGAAACAGGAACAAAACTGTTGTTTTTAAACCCTGGCGCCAACATCTCAAAAGAACAACTTGAAAGCGGTGTGACATTTATATCTATAATGAAAAATAATCTTGAAAACTTAAAAATTGGGTTAGAATATAATCAATAATTATGGACTATATAATAAAAGTTTCAGAGTTATCATTTAAGTATGATTCTGTTTATGTTTTAAAAAATATATCCTTTGATATAAAAGTTGGGGATTATGTTGGACTAGTTGGATATAATGGTTCTGGGAAATCAACACTTATTAAAGTGATTCTTGGACTTTTAAAACCTTACACAGGCAGTATTATACTCTTTGGCAAACCACAAGAAAAATTTAATTCTTGGAATAAAATTGGCTATATGCCACAAAATATATCGCTTTTAAATCCTGTTTTCCCAGCCACAGTTGAGGAAGTGATTTCGTTAGGATTACTCTCAGCAAAAAAATTCCCAAAAATTATATCAAATGAAGATAAACAAATTATCGATGAAACTTTGGATTATTTGAAAATTTCTGATTTGAAAAAACAATTAATTGGTAACCTTTCTGGCGGACAACAACAAAAAGTATTTCTTGCCAGAGCTCTTATAACAAAACCCGAACTTCTTATTCTTGATGAACCAAGCAATGCTCTAGACTCAACAAGCCGAGAGCAATTTTATAGTATTCTTGATGAATTAAATAAAAAGAACAAGACGTCAATTATTTTAATTACTCATGACATAGGCCAAATTGGCAAATATGCAAACAAACTTATGTACCTTGAACAAAGTATATTATTTTACGGTAGTTTTTTAGATTTTTGTAACTCTGATAAAATGAGCAAACTATTTGGTCCAGATTCTCAGCATATAATCTGCCATCAACATGGTTAAAATAAAAATTAAATAAAAATTAAATAAAAATAATAATTAGCATATAATTAGCATGAATTTTATAACTATTTTTCAGTACAGTTTTATTCAAAGGGCAATAATAACTGGAATATTTGTAGCACTGCTATGCTCCACTCTTGGATTATTTTTAGTCCTAAGACGCCTTTCGCTTATTGGGGATGGCCTTGCCCATATAAGTTTTGGAGGGGTTGCATTAGGATTATTCCTTGGAGTATTTCCTATCTATATTGCTATTCCAACAGTAATAATTGGAGCTCTAATTATTCTAGTGCTTATGGATAAAATAAAAATATATGGAGATGCAGCAATAGGGATTATTGCTTCTGTTGGCATAGCAGCTGGAGTCATACTTGCTAGCATATCCCATGGATTTAACCTTGATCTGCTAAGTTACTTATTTGGAAATATTCTTGCAATAAGCATTGGTGAAATGTATCTATCAATTGCTCTTTCTATTGTGGTATTACTGGTTATATCCCTTTTTTATTATGATCTTTTTTCAATTACGTTTAATGAAGAATATGCCAAAGTTGCTGGGGTGCGTGTAAGAGTTATAAATACAATGCTCGTAGTACTTACTGCAATTACTGTTGTGCTCTCAATAAGAGTTGTTGGCATCATGCTAATCTCAGCATTTATAGTTTTGCCACCAGTTATAGCTCTTCAATTAGCTAAAGGATTTAAATCTGCAATAATTGTTTCCGCTATAACTTCTGTTATTACAGTGATTCTTGGGATACTCGTATCCTTTATTCTTAATATACCTGCAGGAGCTATGATTGTCATTGCCAATTTTATCTTCCTGCTTCTTGCTATCGGATACAAAAAAATAGCATCAAAATAAATGACTGTCTCTTCTTAAAGGCTAAGATTATCTAAGATTATATTAATAAGCACACAGAGGCCTTGATACAGAAATATTATATGTTGTAAAAGGAATAAATATAAGAGACTGTATTTATGAAATCTTAAGAATATGAATGTGATTTAGTATATGCTTTCAATAATTTTTCATTTGATATTTTAATTAATTGCTCATTATTCTTATAAATAGCAAAACTTCCATCATCTGTTGTTTCGCCTATCTTTGTGATTTTTATATTGTATTTTCTAAAGATATTCTCAAGTTCTTTTTCTTTTCCTTTTCTTGCCACTATGATTCCAGTAAAAGATTCACTCAATAATTTATAGTCTATCCTGTCGCTGTTGTATATATTTAAAGCTTCTGCATTTATTCTTGCCCCAATCTTATTTTTGCTTTTTAAAATCATATCTGTTATAGCAGCAGCTAAACCACCATTCCCGACAAGTTTTGAAGATTCTATTAAGCCTTTTTCGGCTGCTTTTATAGCTGCTGATTCAAAATCACGAACTTCTTTAGGAGAGAGATATGGAAGATTTTTCCCTAACTGATTATTTAGGCTTGCATATTCTGAACCTTTAAATTCATGTTTTATTTCTCCTATAATATATATTGACCTTTCATATTCTTTAAATCCGTTTGTCACAGTCATATTATAGTCATCTATATATCCGAAAATAGCTGGTATCATTGAAGGATCTATTGCTCTTGTCTCTTTTCCTTCAGGGGTAAACGTATTATTTAGAGATACATTTCCTGATACTACAGCAATAGGTTCATCTTTATAAAATATTGGAATCCTGCATGCTTCGTTTAATCCTTTTATACCTTCAACAAAGCAATAAAAATCTTCCGGTTTGTCAGGATTTGCATAATTACAACCATCTGTTGCTGCGATTGGTTTTAATCCAGCAAGTGCCAATTTAAGCCTAGCCTGCAAAACTGCTAAATATGCCTGCTCTTTAGGTGTACCATTTCTTCCGTGTATTGATTTCCCACCAAATACTAAAGCAATCCCTTTCTTTTTTGAAATATCATCTACGTTTTCATATAGTAAGGGTGCAATTACTGCAACATCTGTTTTATCTGGTTTAGTCACCATATAATCTTTGTCTACAAAAGCGCTATAAGTACTTTTATTAAAATAAACATTATCTGAATTTAATATCCTTAGAATTGTGTCTTCAAGATTTTTTGGCTCTTCTACACTAAACTCATTCACTTCTTCAATAGTTGGAGCCTTAGTTTCAGGTTCATACTCTGGTGAATTTATTATAAGGCTATTTGGTATATCACAAAATACTTCTCCTGTTTTACTATCCTTCATGATAAATCTATCTTCATCAATTACCTCCCCAACAACAGCAACCTTACCCCCGTTTTTTAAAAAATCTGTATTGTTACCAAAAGCATCTAATATAATATCTGTTGCTTTTCCTGGGGGAGCAATAATCATGTTTCTTTCCTGATCTTCTCCAACAGCTAATTCATAAGCATTTACACCTTTTGGAGCTGGAACTTTATCAGTATAAATTATGACACCATACCCATCTGGAACTTGCTCAGAAGTTGAACAGGTAAGTCCGGCAGCACCCATATCCTTCATTGATATCTTTTTAAATAATCCTTCCGCAATCAGTTTCTGTTTTACCTGTTCAAGGACTATAATTGTATCTCTTTCAAGTTCAGGTTTGGAGCCAAACTCTACTTCATAAAGCTGTTTTCCTTCTTCTCTTGGTTTTGAGGCACTTGAGGCCCCCCCTGCAGCAGCTCCCCTGGTTTCTTTTCCAATATATATCAAATTATACCCAACCGAATCTTTTGATGCGACATTTGGTAAAAGCCAATCTTTTTGAACAATTCCTATTGCAGAAACATTTGCAAGACAATTATCTTGAAAACATTCATTAAAATAAGTATCCAGGTCTACTAATGGAACCCCCAGGATGTTACAGTAATTAGCCGCACCTTTAGTCCCTTCTTCTAATATATATCTTGAATGAGGATTAGTTAAAGGTCCAGTTCTTAAAGAAACACCACAACCTAAAACCTTGGCTCCCATAACAAATATATCTCTTACCACACCTCCTATTCCTGTAGCTGCACCGTCAAATGGATTTTCCTGGGTAGGATGATTATGGGATTCGATTTTAAAAACTACAACATAATCTGTCCCAGGAATAATTACAGCACCTGCTTCGCTTCTTTCGGTTTTGAAAACATAACTATTATTCCTTATTAAAGTCTTAATTATTTTTTTTGTATGTTTATAAGAACAATGCTCAGACCATAAAGAATCCAGAATGCCTAGCTCAGTTAAGTTTAATATTTTTTTTGCTCTTCTTTGGGCTTCTTTGACTTCAAACAAAGATAAGCTCCAGCCATTTTTAATTATGATTTCTTCAAGCTCAGAATCACTTTTATCTGTGTTTAAAAAATCAATATTCTTTTCATCCATGTATACTAACCTCTTTGAATCATACAAGAACTAATAATTTTTTGTTTTTTAAAAATTGTCATATTAAAGTTAATTTTATTAAGATTATAACAAAATTTAAAAAATGTGATTAAGATATTTATCAAATTCTACGGTTTTTTTGCAAATACTTTTATGCTTGATGCATAATCTTCTAAATTTTCAATCTGATTTTTGGATAATTCCAAGTTGTTTTCAGCTATTGCCTGGATGTCGTCACTAGCAGTATATTTCAAAGAAAAGCTACTTTCATCAACTACCTTTATTTCTTCAAAACCAGCATTTTTTATAAGCGCTAAATATTCTTCTTTTATAATAGCGCCAGAAATACAGCCCACATAAGCTGACATATTATTTTTAATTAAGGAAGGCAGTTCTTTAGTTAAAACAATATCAGACACCATCAATCTTCCACCCGGTTTTAGTACTCTGAAAGCTTCCTTAAAAACTTTGTCTTTGGTTGGAGACAAGTTTATTACACAATTAGATATAATTACATCGATTGTTTCATTGGCAACAGGCAAGTGTTCAATCTCTCCTAACCTAAATTCTACATTTTTATAATTTCCCTTTTGAGCATTTCCTCTTGCTTTTTCAACCATTTCAGGCGTCATATCAACACCTATTACTTTGCCTTCGGCTCCAACTTTATCAGCCGCTAAAAAGCAGTCAAAACCAGCTCCTGAACCTAAATCCAAAACAACTTCTCCTTTTTTAAGGGAAGCTAAAGCTATAGGGTTTCCACACCCAAGCCCCAGATTGGAACCTTCGGGAACCTTATTCATATCTTCCGCTGAGTAACCTATATTTGAACCAATCTCTTTTTCAAGGCCTGTATTTCCGCAACAACTGGCAGTAGTTGCACAGCAACAAGAATTACTGGCTGCAACTTTTGCATAACTTTCTCTTACAATTTTTTTAATTTTTTCTTCTTCCAAAATAGCCTCCTCCAATACTTTTAAATTCTATGTACAGTTATAGATCTCCTATATGAATTTAGATTTTAAAAAATTTAATCAAACATATTGAAATATTTAAATATTTAAGTATAGTAGTTTAAATCACTTTTTATTTTATGTAAATTATTTTTTAATAAAATTTAAATTAAAGGCTAAATTTAAGGTAATTTAAAGTGCCAAGATTGTGGGTATTTATATCAGGAGTCAAAATGTCAGATTTAAAAAAAATTACAAAAATTATAAAAGCTTTAGCAGATGAAAACAGGATAAGAATAGTAACACTTCTTAAAGCAAAAAAGAATCTTTGTGTCTGTGAAATTACAGAAATTATAGGCCTGTCACAGCCCACAATTTCATCACACTTAAAAAAGCTTCAGGATGCTGAAATAATAACCTTTTCAAAAGATGGTAGCTGGGTAAATTACAGCCTTGATGAGAACATGGAAGAAAGTGTGCAAAAGATTTTAAATCTAATTTACCAGATAATTAGTGGTGATGAAAAAATCAAGTCAGATATACAAATTTCTTCCAAGGTAGATAGAAATATTATATGTTGTAAAAAGGGCTGAGCAAGAGGGGTATTTATGAAATTTAAGGAATATGTTTATGACAAATTCATATTTAAAGTAAAAGATGGAATTTATTATCATAAAGATGGCTGCTGGGTTGAAAAATTAAATGGCAAAGCAAAAATTGAAAAAACAAACAATGCAATAAAGTCAGCTAGAAAGTATAGCCTTATTGCAGAATCAATCAAACCTAATATTAAAATTGAACCTGAAATAAAAATTATTTAAAGTAGTTTAGCTAGATAAAATTGAGCTGTAACTGCAAAAGTCATTTATAATCTTTCCTACAGCCAACGATATAACCTATATAAATTACATTACCTTTAATTTGATAGATTAAAAACCACCTCTTACATATAACCATTTTCCGATATTTATCATCTGGCATGGTAGGTTACTTTTGGAAAATATAGCATTTTTAAACCTCACAAAAAGTATATAGACCTCCAAGATGAAAATTTATTACTGAAAGTTATAAGGGTGTAAAGATAACATTACTATTCAAAACTCCTTAAAAAATCTTTAAATTTGATGTATAAATAATTTGTTAACAATACAACTAGTTAAACAAAAACAAACCTTTTAAACAAAATAAAATGTTAAATAAAATATCTTTTGATTTAACTGATAATGATCTTAATTTCATAATAAATACTGCTGCTCCAAATGCCAGTAGCAAAGAAGAGCTAAAAAAACTCATTTTGGAAGATGAATCTTTCAGAGAAGGCATCATTGGCAGTGATAAATTATTTAGCGAAATTGTAGATAGCATTGAAATAATGACAATGGTTTCACCAAGGCTAATCTTTGAAATCTTTCTTAGAAGGACAAAAAAAGAATTTGAAAAAAGAACCTGGACATTTGAAAAGATAGGCTCTCAGAAAGCTGCGGTATTTGATTTAGCTGAAGCCAGCTATTTCTTAGGCGATACTAACATTCTGTATTATCTAGCAAACATGCTATCTTCATTTACCAAAATTGAAAGTTTTACATTGCCAGTCAGAGTAAGAAAAGGTATATGGCATAAAATAAGATTTAACGATATGGATATAGATAGCTTAGCAAGAATATTACAAATCGCAGATTCTAATTCTAAATTTTATTTTATTAAGAGAATTGCTGATGTAAGTCTGTTTATTATGGGAGTATTTCCAGAATATGTGATGTTTGACTATAGATACCCTTATTCTGGTGAATTAAGGCCAAAAATTGTTGGCAGAATAAGAAGGTCAGCAGAAGAATATGAAGAAACTGCAACGAAATATTATAAATTAGCTGCTAGTGAAGAAAAAGCATACGCTTTAAATATGGATGAAGTTTTTTTAAAGTTAAGCCAAAATTTTAGCTTAGCAAGAAAAACACTTGATTTTATAACCCAACATTACCTTCATATATCAAAACATAGTTTCTTTAGTTTATAAATTTTTATTGTGTTTATGTTAAAATCAGCAAGTCGGAAAGGATACATTTTTGGGGTTAGGGGTTAGTTAATTTTAGCTCATAAAACTTTAACTTAAGTCATATAGAAAGCCGGGCTATTTCACTTTAGATAACAGATCTTTGAAAAGATAATCCTCTCAAAGCCATTAATCCCTTTTGTTTTAATACTAAGATACCGCAGAGTGATATTCACACATTCAATATTGCCTTATAATAATCAAGCATTTGGATTAATTTGTATAGCAGAAATTTATAGAAATTAATCAGATTTCCTTTTCCTTCCACTTTCCAATCTTAAACCATATAGCCATAATAATTCCGTAAATAACATTAGTAAGGGCTAATGTTATCCACACCCCATTAATGCCAATCCAAGTCGATGTGTACCATGCCAAAGGAACCCGTAACACAAGCATAGTAATAACCGAGATTAACATGGTATGAATGGTATCTCCAGCCCCGTTAAGTCCTCTACCGAGTGTTGTTCCTAAACCCAAAAAAACAAAAGTTGGTGCCATAATTCTAATAAATTGGGTTCCAATCTCTACAACTTCAATTTCATCATTAAAAACAGAAACGATGTCGCTAGATAATGCTAAAAATATAATCGTAAGAACTATCATTATAATTACACCAATTCCCGCGCTCATCCACCCGCTTTTTTCAGCTCTTTCAGGTTTCTGGGCACCTAGATTCTGGCCAACTAACGTGGCTGCTGCGAAACCAAAACCCATCGTTGGAATTGTAACAGCCATATTTAGGCGCATTCCTATCCCATATGCAGCTATAGCTGTTGTGCCGTATGAAGCAACTACCCACATTAAAAAGAGAGCAGAAAGGTTGATTATAAGAAATTCTAGTAAGCTTGGATTCCCTATTTTTACAATCTTTTTCATGATATCAAAATCAAAACGGAAATCCCTAGCCCTTAATTTTACGATACTCTTCTCCCGCATCATCACAAAGAGAATCATAATCAGGGCTACAGCTCTTGAAATAATTGTAGCTAATGCGGAGCCAGCAACTTCCAATCTAGGAAAACCAAAGAGACCATATATCATAATTGGGTCTAGTATAATGTTTAAAATCGTACTTATCAGTAATATTATCATAGGGGAAATAGGGTCTCCTGCACCTCGTAATGCTGAGAACATTAACACCGTTAGAAAAATAGTTATGCTTCCTCCAAATGTTATCCTCAAATATGCAGTCCCCTGCATAACAACATCTTTGGAGGCACCTAATAACTCCAACATTTGAGGAGCAAAGATATATCCTAGAGGAGTTATAATTAACGTTATAAGCAACCCCAAGATAAAGGATTGCATCACTACACCATCTGCCTTATCAATATTTCCTTCGCCAACATATCTAGATACGAGAGCTACTGTTCCAAAGGACAAACCCATCACAGCTGTCATGATTATTCCAATAATAATACCAGACATTGACACTGATGCTATGGCGCTAGCTCCCAGCTTTCCAACGAAATACATATCCACTAAGTTAAAAGCATCTTGAAGAAAAAGAGTTACCATCATTGGAAGCGACAAGAACATTATATTTTTTAAAACGCTGCCTTCAGTCAATTTATAATTTTCTATCTCCATTATTTCTCCCTCCCATGTGTTCCCCATAAATCAATTAACAATAATAAGGCAGAACGAATTTTGCGTAATATTTAGCGGATAAAAAAGTCACTAAAATTATTTTGGCAAAGCATAGCAAGCCTTTTAACTACTAATAAGTCAAACTCATCTCCGCTTATTTCAAACCCCGAATTTTTCAAGATTTGATTAATAATAACAAAGATAGGTTATCTAAGCAACTAACATGTAACCTATCCAAGCATAAAATCTATCTACTTATAAGCTCTGATATGCTCTGAAATTATACGTCTCTTTTTAAATAATCCAGTATATCGTCTAATTTAGCTGTAGCTAGAGATACTACTGAATCAGCAGCACCGTAATAAACTAAAAGCTCATTTGTTTTTTCATCAAGAACTGCACCACAGGGAAAAACAACATTATCTACATCCCCTACTCTTTCATATCTCTCTTTTGGCCCAAAAACCCAATTTTTTGTCCGGCAAATTACTTCAAGAGTTTCTAAATCTAATAAAGCCAAGCCTACTCGATAAATAGTACCAGAGGCTGTATCTCTTGCTCCATGGTAAATAATTAACCAGCCTTCTGGTGTCTCAATAGGAGGAGTACCAAGCCCAACCCTACTACAGTCCCAGGATCTATGTCTTGTATGAATCAGCACCCTATCTTTTCCCCAGAAATCTAGATCTTTTGAGAAAGAAACCCAGATATCAGCTTTTCCTTCAATAATGGGCCTGTGTATCATGGCATAATAACCCTTTATAGCTTTTGGAAATAAAGAAGCGTCTTTATTGGGAGGCATTAATTTCTGCCCCAAGCGACGGAAACTCAAAAAATCTTTAGTTGACATTAAAGAAATACCAGGCGGATCTCCTGCAACTCCATCAAAAAACGAAATGCAAGTAATTATGTATTCTTGTCGGTCTTCCAGCCAGACAATCCTAGGATCTTCCAATCCAAATATAGCTTCACCGAATTCCATTTCCGCGGTCAATGTCGGAACAGAGTTTATCTGCCAATTTGTTTTTCCATCTTCACTTTGAGCAATAGTTAAATGAGAATAGCCTTGCTTGTTTTCAACCCGGACTAAAAGTAATACCTTATCATTAAATTTTATTGCTCCAGGATTAAAGACAGCTCCTACTCTATAAGGCCAGCTTTCTGGGGTTAAAATTGGATTTCCTTCATATCGTTTAAAAAGTTCTTTGAATTCTTTGTTGTCCATTTTCCAATACTACTCCTTGCTCTTCAAAAATGTGATACTGATGCCTTCAATTTCTAGACAAGAACAAATTGTAGTATATTCTACCATGATTATGTGCAAAGATCCAAATCTTTTTTTAATCCCTCGCCTTACGTAATTTCACCTGCTTCCCTAATAAAAGCAACATGTTTCAATTAAATTTTTACCTTTAGCTCTTATCATATAGCCTACACAGAGATAGAAAAGATACACTAAGATTAATTCAAATTTCTATCTTGGGTGCCCAACAGGAATTACATATAAGGGTTTATAGGCTGCCGGTAGATTTAATACTTTTTGGACTTCATCATCAGAAAAAGCTCCAATTGGTACTGCACCAAGCTGTAATGCTGCAGCTTGTAAAAGAATATTCTGACATGCGTGACCTGCTTCTATATGAACATACCTTATACCACGCTCTCCATATTTTGCTGTAGTTCTCTCATATATAGCAGTAATAACAATATCGATTGGAGCAGTAGAGATACTTTCCTGAAATAAGCTTGCTTTCATAAGTTTTTGCCTTAAATCTTGAGAACTAAGTTTTTCAAGTTTGTGTTCTTCGGCAACATAGTGAAATAATCCATCACTTTTTACAACAAACAACTCTAAAGGATAAAGTGCTCCTGCAGAAGGAGCAGTTCTAAAACCCAAACTCTCTTCAGTAATTCCTTGTGCAGCCCATAAAATTTGTGAAATATCTTCAAGCGTCAGATCCTTTTCAGAAAAATCTCTTATAGATCTCCTTATTTTTAATGCTTCTTCAAGAGAAATAGAACCCTTTAGCTTAGGATCAGGGAGCATGATTTCCTCACTTTCTCCATCTGTTTTGCCTACCTGGTCTTGAATTTTAAATGATAAATCTTTTGTATTTATTTTACTGCATCCGCTCAATGTAAAAAATGTTAGGCTTAAAATCAAAACAGGTAACAAAATAAATAATAAATGCCTATAATATTTCTTGTTCATGATTTTAATACCTATAAAATTATCATAGCAGCTTTTGCAAGTAACATATCAGCGGCAGATTTATCAATTGATAAGAGTTCCTGTATCATGGAGGATGATTGTTTTAGCAAATCTTTTACAGTGAAAATATTATTTTCAAACAGCCTTTCTTTATTAACCTTTTTTAGTCCCGGAAGTACGGACACAGGGTAAAGTTTCTTTTTTTCTATATAATATTCCAGGTTCTTATCCTCTGGATAATGCCAAGCAATTATTCTCATTTTCACACAATTTGCATACTTTATGCATTCAGAAGTACACTTGGTATTAGTAGCAAGCCATGCATTATCAAATTGATAATCCTCTCCATTGTTCGGATTGGCCTTTTCAAGATCAAGAAATCTTGCATAGACATAAAGAGCAGTCTGGATATCACTTTTTACACCCCTATTATTATGATACTTGCATTCTATCATATAATGTTTGCCACCCTTGCAAGCAATTACATCAATCTCATGATCAACACAAAAACCTTTTACAATTGTGCCCACCTTTGTATCATAGCCATATTCCTTAAGAATTTTTGCCATATATTTTTCAAATACATAGCCTGTGGGCCCCATGTCCATCATGGCTTCCTTTAGAGTATACCTCATAGCAGCTTCGGGTTGCTTCTTTGTTAAATGTTTTATTACAAGACGGTAGATATCTTTTGACTTTGATATTTCTTCAAGATGTTTTTTGATTATATCAATTATGTAGGCAACATTTTCTGGTTCAGTACCTGCTCTTAGTAAAGAGCTTTTTATCTTTTCTTCATCAAATATTTCCTGTGCTCCATCTGCTTTTAATATATATTTTTGCATTTTTTATCTAAAAAAGAAAAAGTTTAGATAAGTATATTCTATATCAATGCCAATGTTGACTTCTTAACCGCTTAATTCTTTCTTCCAATGGTGGGTGAGTGCTAAATAGGCTACTCATACCTTTAGCAGATAATGGGTTAACAATGAACATGTGTGAAGCAGCTTCATTTATCTGCAGAGGCTGCTGTTTAGCATATCTTTCCATCTTTTCCAGAGCATTGGCCAAGCCTTCACCGTTGTGTGCTAACTGAGCTCCTGTAGCATCAGCTCCATATTCCCTAGTTCTAGATATTGCCAATCGAACAATCATAGCTGCTAATGGGGCCAATATAATGGCAACTAGCCTAGCAAGAAGACTAAAAATCCCGCCATTTTTTCTACGACGTCCACCTCCAAATATCGCACCATACATCCCTATTCTCGCAATAAACATCAAAGCCCCAGCCATAACTGCAGCCAAAGTACTTATCAAAATATCCCTGTTGCGAATATGAGCCAATTCATGGGCAAGAACTCCTTTTATTTCATCATATTCTAAAATATCCACTAAACCTTTGGTCACTGAAATAATTGAATTCTTTGGGTTTCTGCCAGCAGCAAAGGCATTAGGCTGATCTGTAGGCATTAAGTATAGCTTAGGCATGGGCATATTAGCATTCTCCGTCAACTCCCTCAAAGCTTTGTAAACCATAGGAGCCTGGCTTTCATCCAGAGGTTTAGAATGAGTCATAGCTATAGCTATCTTATCGCTAAACCAGTAAGAAAAAAAGTTCATCGCCAGAGCAATAATAAAGGCGATCACCATTCCTTCTTCTCCAGCTATTAGATTTCCTAACAACAATAGTATACCTGTTAATATTACCATTAAGAAAATGGTTTTTACGTGATTCATTATAATTTCACCTCTATGTCTAGTTTACATTTCATTCTATCAAATCATGACAAAGGGTCAAGCTTTAGATATTTAATTACAAATACTTCCCAACACATAGTCTTTAAGATATTCCATGTCTAGCCAGATAGGGAGCAAAGGCAAAGTTAGAACTAAATTGCTAAATTTAAATGAGGACGTTTTTATACGCAATTGAGTTCGGATGGTTAATCTTAGCAATCTTCATAATCATCTCCCTTTTTGCATATCATTGCAGAAAGAAATACTAAGTTAGGATATTTTGATTTTATAGTTTCTTTTAATTGTCCTGATGTTTACACAGATATCTCTTCTTTAGTTCCTCTAATATGTCTTCATCGCAAGAAGGGCATGAACACTTTCTGGCGTGTTTTATGTGCCATTTAACTCTTTGATCCAGAGTGGGATTCTCCGGCAATTTATGTTTTGAATGCCATATTTCATCCGGAGGATTATAATATGCCGCGTTTATCATATTTACCAACTCTTTATCTATGGTACTCCCTGTTATTTTTATCTTCTTTCAGGTAACTTACAATAAACACTAATCTCTCTATTTTACATCTTCATTTTATATTTTATTATTATTTAAATCTTACAGTATATACTTTCTGTGGAAAATCACCTTTTGCATACTCTACTTTCTTTTTGCCCCCTGCAACGTCTTCATCTGCATATGCCTCAATTACCTCGCCTATAAATAAATTTTTATCCCCTGTTTTTATTTCCTGTTTAACTTTACATTCCATATGTGCTATACACTCTTCAATTATAGGGACCTTTACTTTGCGTGCCGGTTGTGGCGTTAAGCCTGTTTCCTTAAATTTATCTACTTTATACCCTGAATGAAAGCCACAATAATATATTTTTTGTTTTAACTCCTGTGCAGGAACATTTACAACAAACTCTTTAGTAGCTTCAATTAATTTGCATGAATAAGCTCCTTTTCCTATGGCACAGGCTATAAGCGGGGGATCTTTTGATACAGGCATGCAAAAACTGACTGCAATAATATTAGATTTTCCACTAATCTCTCCGCATGTTATCAAAAAGTGCCTCATTGGCCACATAAATCGCAAATACTCAACCTCGATCTTCATTTCAATTTTTGCCCCCTTCTTATCAATTTAGTTATTTTTAATTATTTTGAAGTCAACATTACCTGATTGCTTTATAGTTATGCGATATACAAAGTTACCCAATAGCTAATTACTTCAAATGATAAAAGTTACAAAGTATATATAAGCATATAAATATTGTTACATTATTATATGATTTGGATGAAATTAGAGCAATGTTACAAAAGTAAGCACAGAGTCTCAGAATCTGTCATGATTGATTTTAGATTAACTTCAGATTATATTTTCAATAAATAGCTTTTTTTATTTAACCAGTCTTTATTCTTTTCATAATCAGGCCTCAACATTTTGACTTTACCCCAAAATACTTTGCCATGGTTTTTTTCCTCAAGATGAACAAGTTCATGGATAACAACATAATCTATCACAGGTAAAGAGGCCATTATGAGCCGCCATGGGAAATTTAAATTTCCCTTAGAAGAAGAGGAACCCCACCTTTTTTGCGCACTGGTAACTTTTACCCTGTTATATTTGAAGCCTCTTTTTTGTGCATTCAATTTAACTCTTTCAGAAATTTTTTCGTAAGCTACTCTTCTGTACCATTCAATAAACAATTCCCGTGCCTGCGGTAGTGCATCTCTTAAAAGATAAAAACCATCCTCAAACTTTGCATTAGCTGCTTCCACATCAGAAAGTTCAGCGCTGTGAATCCTGCCTTCATAAACAATTTCA
>Ga0255347_1000546_pt1 | contig 67972 bp, 58 predicted proteins | sample wastewater_treat_2_FD_192479 | JGI IMG/M metagenome (GOLD analysis project Ga0255347, IMG submission 192479) | Wastewater microbial communities from Lulu Island WWTP, Vancouver, Canada - plant24 | ecosystem: Engineered > WWTP > Wastewater > Unclassified | place: Canada: Vancouver, British...
CTATAAACGCAGAGATCTGCACAACCCCTCTGCTCACGAATGCCGGGAAAAAATTTACTATTACCCTCTTTACGTTCATGCCTGAAGTACTGAAAACAGGCCTTATTGTTCCGGCAATGCGTATCACTGCGGGAATCTGAATTAAAAACTGCAACAGACTCCCGGCAACCGAAGCCCAGGCAATATATACTGCAAGATTATATGAGCTGTGCTTTGACCCGAAAAAAACAAGCGCGATTATTATGCACAGATTCCATACAACAGGCGCCGCATACGATAAAATAAACCTCCTGTGACTGTTAAGTACCCCGAGACACCAGGCTGAAAGGACCAGAAAACCTGCTCCGGGGAAAAATATTTTTACAAGAAGTACGGTGTAGTATTTTTTATCACCGGTAAAACCCGGCGCGATCAGGGAGACCAGTAAAGGGGCAAGCATTATTCCTGCTAACACAGCAATTGAAATCGCGAGAGAGAGTAAAGTGAGAACAGCATTTGCCACTTTAAGCGCTTCGTCATTTTTACCTTCGGCCCTGAGCTTCGCATAAACGGGTATGAATGATGCCGAAAGCGCGCCTTCTCCAAAGAGGTTTTGCAGAAAGTTGGGGATACGGAAAGCGGCGTTGAATACATCCGCAGCGTCTGTGATCCCAAAATAATAACCGAATATTCTCTGGCGCACAAAGCCCATTATGCGGCTGAGAAAAATACCTGAACCGACCATGAGCTGATGGGATGCCGTTCGTTCCGGGAATGATTCACTGTGTTCTGCTTTTGTTCCGGTCATTCAATCTACGCATATCTGGATAATTGTAATAAAAAATTAAGGCCCCTTCTACATGACACCGGACTCGACCCTGTCAAGCCTGGCTGATATCAGTTTTGAAACACCCGCCTCCTCCTGGGTGACGCCGCAGATAGACTCGCTTATCGCCATGGTCTTTTTGTTATGGGTAACAATTATAAACTGCGTGCTGCGAGAGAACTCCTTGAGCATCTTTACGAACCTTCCGATATTCTCTTCGTCAAGGGAAGCATCGATCTCGTCAAGAAAACAGAACGGTGAAGATTTTACCATGTATGTCGCAAAGAGAAGGGCAATTGCCGTGAGCGCCCTCTCACCCCCTGAGAGCAGGTTGATATTCTTGACCTTTTTGCCCGGAGGACGCACCATAATATCAATACCGCTTTCGAGCACATTCTCGGGGTCTATTATTTCAAGGAAGGCCTCACCGCCTTCAAAGAGTCTTTTAAAAACTTCCGAAAAATTTTTCTGTATATCCTGGAACGTATTCATGAACATGTCAACCGAGGTCTTGTTAATGTCCTCGATAACAGAGATTATATCCTGCCTGGCCTTTTCTATATCGCTCTTCTGGTCAATGTAATATTCAAACCGCTTTTTTAAATCGCGAAATTCCTGTATGGCAAGATTGTTTATGGGGCCCAGATCCTGTATTTTTTTCTTTAAGTCCTGCATCTCGTTCTGCAGATCGGGAATCATAGACTCGTGCAGCCTGAGTTCGCTGAAATCGTCAATCTTCTTTTCATATTCAGTCCAGAGATAATCCTGGATACTATCCCGTTTAAAAGAAAGTTCAATCGCAGCACGTTCAAGAACACCGGCGCGCTCAAGAAGCTTCGCAAGTTCCTCTTCGTCCCTGCGCGTTTCCACCCTGCGCTTAACAATGTTATTGTCCAGTTCGCTCCTGCGCGCGACAAGTTCGGTAATCTCCTTTTTCAGGGCTTCACTCTTTTCATTGAACTGGATAAGCTTATCCTCGGATTCCCTGATCTCTTTCTGTAAATCTTCCAGTATCCTGTCGGTCCTTGACTGGTCTTCGTTAAAGTTATCAATCTGTTTTTTTATATCATCCATCTGCAGTACAAGTGACCCAAGCTCCCTGTCTATCCAGTTGAGGTCATTCTCAAATTTCGCAAGATCGCGTTCTATTCTTGTGATCATGCTGTTGACGTTTTCCAGTTCCGCCTGTTCATCGCGTATAAGTTCGTCCAGCATAAGGTTGCTGGCGCGCAGGTCATCTATTGTAATGACCATCTCACGGATACGTTTGTCCAGGTTCTCTTTTTCGGCGTGTATACCGGTTTTGTCAAAGAGTATGGACCTGAACCCGTCCTCGTAGTTTTCAAATCTGAGGATGTTGGTTTTAAGAGATTCAATACTTATCTTTTCAAGGAACATCCAGGCCCTGTCAACACCGCGTTCCTTCAGTTCATCAATGGCATTGTTAAGATTCATCTCGATCAAACTGAGTTCATCTTCAATAAGGCGCTTGACCTCCTGCCTTTCGATCTCGGAATTCTCAAGTTCAAGCTTTCTTTTTTCGATGGCGTCGACGAGTTTTTTAACTACGACCTCGAGGGCATCCCTGAATTTTCTGAGCCCGGTTTCGGTCTCCTTTATAACCCTGTTGTTCTCTTCAATCCTGCCGCGTGCCGAATGAATTACATCTAACTTTCTTTTTCGTGTTTCAAAAAATTCAGCAAGCTCCTGCTTATCCGCTGCTATCAGCGACCTGAGCTCAACCGCAGATTCCTCGCTCTTTTTCTTCTCTACCGTAAGGCGTTCAAGGCTTTCGGCGCGTTCTTCTGTCTTTTTAAGTATGCTCTTCTTTCTGTTCTGGTTCTCTTCAACAAGTCTGCGGTTTCTTTCGGTTGATATGTCTATATTTTCACGCCTTACGCGGTAGGCATCAAGATTTTTCTCAATTTCGAAAAGCTGGTACTGAAGGTCGTTCTTCTTTTTTTCATCCTTCTCGTTCTCGGCTGAAATCCTTGAGACCCGGCCTGCTATCTCCTCGCGATTTTTTTTAAGTTTCCCGATCTCCTCCTGGTTTTTGTCGAACCTGCGCGCGAAGTCCCTGTATTTAAGAAGGTTAAGCCTTATATCCACATCCGAAAGCCGGCCTTTAAGGTTCAGAAACTCCTTAGTCCTCTCAGCCTGTTTTGACTTGAGGTCCTTCTCTCTTTCGATCTCCCTGATAATATCATTTATGCGGTTCAGGTTTTCACCAGTATCCTGAAGTTTTTTAAGAGATTCCTTTTTCTGCAGCTTATACCTGGATATGCCCGCAGCCTCTTCAAAAAGGTAGCGCCTGTCCTCGGCCTTGGTGGAGAGTATAAGATCTATCTTGCCCTGCTCAAGCACGGAATAGGCCGACTTGCCTATACCGGTATCCATGAAGAGCTTGTCAATATCCTTGAGGCGCACCGGGGACTTATTAATAAGATATTCAGATTCGCCGTCGCGAAATATCCTTCTGCCTACTGTAATTGTATCAGAATCAAAATCGAGCACCCTGCCCGTATTGTCTATAGTAAGCGAAACCTCTGCCATAGAAAGGGCCTTGCGCTGGTCAGTACCGGAAAATATTATATCCTCCATCGTCTGGCCGCGAATATTTTTAGCCTGCTTTTCGCCAAGCACCCATTTTACCGCGTCAACAACGTTGGACTTGCCGCAGCCGTTTGGCCCCACAATAGCAGTAATCCCGGATTCAAACTCAATACTTGTTTTATCCGCGAAAGACTTAAATCCGAATATTTCCATTGATTTAAGAAACATATTTTTCCACTTGTAGATTATTTATGCAATATTCTGTTTACAACAACAGTTTTTATCATTTCATGAAGGATCAACTTTTACCTTCGAAATGTCCTGTTTTGATATTTAAGGAAGTTTCAGGGATTGAAAAATCAATCCCCCGATGATCATATACTTAAAAATATAGGTTTAACTTTAAGCAAGAAGATTTTTAAAGGAGACATAAAAAATTATTGCCACAGAGGCATCCCCGGATGTATGGTTTATTCATGAAATTACACAATCTATCACTAATACTAATACTGCTTTTACTCTCTGCGCATAATTTCAACTGCGCTGGCAGCAACATTTCCGCAAAAAAGGATGAAAATAGTCACGAATACATAAATTCCACAGCAAACCTGAATATATCAAAAGAAAAGCTTGGAGAATCACCCGCATACGAGGTATACTTTACCCTTGACAGAACAGTCGACTGTATAGGGATCTCCCTTGAAACTTCATCCGTACCAAAAAGAACCTGGGGCGAAACCATCCCGGTAAAATCATACTTTCTGGTCGAAAAAATCATCGATCTAAAGACCGGCGTTGATAAAAAACACAGGTTCAATATACAGTTAGGCAAAAACTACAACAGCAACTGGGAAACACATAATCCGATAAAAATCTGCGTTAATTCCGCAGACCCGGTGTCAAGACTCGACAATTCATTGTTCAGGGTAAGATTCACAACATTCGATACCGGAGTTATTTACTTTAGCCTTATAATCCACACCCCGGCAGGTGTACTTTTCAGCGCCACACCTTATGAGCAGACCAGATAATCCCCCATACCGTTTTAATAAGATTAATCTGAATTCAGCGTATAATTTTTGGCTAAAAATACCGCTAATAGAGCACAATAGGCCTCGATATATCACTGATTTATTATTTTTTAATTTATTTTTATTGATTAAAATTATATATTAATTATTAATAATACAAATACCAACTTCGGGCGTATTAACTGAGATATTCTCATTTAATATAAATAATAGATCTAATAACAGACCAGGAGGGTTTAGATGAAAAAATTATCATTACTGATAATATGTCTATTTTCTGCTTTTGTGTTTTTATCAAACGCAGCGGTTTCCCAGACTGAACACATAACCGCAGAGGATTCAACTGTGGATCACGCTGAGAAAGTTTATGAAAGCGCAGACGTACAATCACTTAAAGGCACACCAAGAGTTTACACAGACGGCTATAACACCTATATCAACGACAGGGTGAAATTCCAGATTTCCGACATTGACAACATCATGCAGGATTCAGTTTTCTACAGGCTGGACAACGGTGAAGATGTAAAATACACAGGTCCTTTTTCAATAACTGAAGAAGGAAGCCACCTTGTGGAATACTACAGTGTTGACAAAATGGGCAACAGGGAAGCTGTAAAGAATATCACTGTCATAGTTGATAACACAGCTCCCGAGGTTGTAGTAACAATAACAGCGCCTTTTGCCAAAACAAATGACAAAATCTGGGCATCTGAAAAATTTAACTACGAATACTCAATTTCTGCAAAGGATAACCTTTCAGGCGTAGCGGGCATTGCATATTCAGAAGGAACATCTGAATACAGGGAATACATGAAGCCTTTTATTATCAACTCTTCGACCCCTGTTAGAATTGCGGTAAACGCGGAAGACAAGGTGGGCAACCTTACAAAGAATTACACAACCAGGATACTTGACGAAAACGGTGTTCTTGTTGCAGAGAGCGTCGATGATATTGCAATTGCTGTTGATAGGACCGCACCCACAGTTGAAATTAAGGCTGACAGGGAATTCTACGTAAAAGATAATGTTAAAGTCGCTTCAAAAGATTATAAATACACAATAACTGCAACAGACCAGGAATCGGGCGTTAAGGCTATCTATTACAGGATAGACAGTAAGAGCGAATTCATCCTATACACAGACGAAATTCAGTTCAACAGTAACGGTATGCACAAAATCGAAGCAATAGCAAAAGACAATGTCGGCAACGTGAGCAACACAGCTGTTCTTGACGTATTTGTTGACATTATACCTGCTGAAAGCTCAATCAAGTTTGTTACTGAGTAGCAGTGTACTGAACAGGCGCAGGCCGGCCCGGCCTGATTTAATCCTTTACGGGAAGATTTAACTGTAATGGGAAAAGGAGGAGATTGATGAAAATCAAAAAAATCATATTAACATCCGTTGTCGCGGCCGCAGCATTTGCAGCAGTCTCGTGCTCATCGGGTGACGAGAATCTCAGGGTACAGTCATACGGAGAGGGTGTAAAATGCACTGAAGGTGACTGCCTTAAAGGTTCCGGTAAAATTGTATTCCCGAAGGGCGAGGAATACACCGGCGAATTCAACAACAATGCCATAGCCGGCAGCGGTGTCATGCTCTGGCCTAACGGCGCAAAGTATGACGGCGCCTACGATGCCAACCTTCGCAATGGTGAAGGCATATATGTATACCCCAACGGTGATACATATAAAGGCTCATATAAAAACAACAAAAAAGATGGTAAAGGGGAATACAGGTGGAAGGACGGCGACGTTTACAACGGCGACTGGAAAAACGGCCAGCAGAATGGAGTCGGCCTCTACACATGGGCAAACGGTGTTGTATATGACGGCGAGTGGAAAGACGGAAAACTTAACGGCAAGGGCAAACTGAAATGGACCGACGGTTCAGTGCTCACAGGTGTTTTTGAAAACAACAAACTTGTAAGTAATCAATAAGACCCGCTGCATTTGATACTTAATAAAAAAGGCTGCCTAATGGCAGCCTTTTTTATTTAACTTTGCTTCGATTTCCTTTGACCTATAAATGCTATTTTTTTAGACAGACTCGTTGCCGGCTGTTGCACTTATTTCACGGTCCAATTTTCTATTCTTAAACTTTTCACTCTCCCAAATTCTTTTGTATTATTCGTTACGAGAATGCCGTTTTTGGCTAAAACTGTTGCAGCAATTATATAATCATTTGGTCCTATAATTGTTCCTTTCAATTCCATTGCTGAACGAATTTTTGAATAAACAATTGAAGATTCATCATCAAATGGTACTATTTCAAAAGGTTCGAGGAATCTATTGATATTTACCAGATTTTTAGCTTTATGCTGACTTTTTTCAGCGCCATAAAGAAGCTCAGCCTTTACTATGGAAGGAATTTTAATATTATTCGGATTTATATTTTGCAGATTTTTCATTATAAAAGGATATAATCCCTTAAGAAAGTATGCGCATATATTAGAATCAAGATAATATATCATAAGCTTTCTCTTTTAGAATCTTGCTCAAATGATAAATTATTAATCTCAAACGATTTATCTGTTATTGAGCCAAATAAATCAAAATATCCCTGTGGATAGTCTTCTTTTAATACTTTTTCAATATTCTTGCCTACCCATTTTGAGATTGAAATACGCTCTTTAGCTGCGGCTTTTTCTATCTTAGCCAGGGTATCTTTGTCTATATATAACGATATTTGCGGCATAAGAAACCTCCTATTGCAAAGGTAATAAACGGATAAGCAAAACTCAAGTATATTTGCAAGTATAATTTAAAGTGCAATCATTTTATGCTTTTGATATAGAAAACTTCCCTGATTTTTTAATTTTTTGGAATAATTCTCTTAATTTGATTGCAAAGTCAGCAAAAACCCTTGACAAAAAACAAAAAAATTCTATAAATTTATTTTTGAGTTTTCGAGTGTTTTTAGCCTTCTTTTGCATTTTTGGCAAGAGGCTAAAGTGTGTCTGCCTGGAAACATATACACTCTGCATCCCTCCGGGGTGTGTTGTTTATGCGCGTGCGGACGCGATGAATTAATTTCTTATTATAATAAATAATCTAAAAGAATTTATGCTATGATGACACGAGAAGAATACATTGCGAGTCTTCGCAAAATGAACCTGAAAGTCTATTTTATGGGAGAAAAAATAGACAATCCTGTTGACCATCCAATAATTCGTCCTTCGATGAATTCGGTAGCTATGACGTACGAGCTGGCTGGACAGGACGAATACAAAGATTTGATGACAGTTAAATCGAATCTAACAGGGAAAATCATCAACCGCTTCACCCATCTGCACCAGAGCACCGACGATTTGATTAAAAAAATCACAATGCAACGCCTGATGGGGCAAAAAACAGCTTCATGCTTTCAGCGTTGTGTGGGATTGGATGCATTTAATGCCGTCTATTCTACCACATTCGAAATTGATGCGGCGCACGGGACTGATTATCACAAGCGCTTTATTGAGTATATGAAATATGTGCAGGAAAAGGACCTGACGGTTGATGGAGCCATGACCGACCCAAAAGGAGACCGTTCGCTCTCTCCATCACAGCAGGAGGACAAAGACCTCTACCTGCGTGTCGTAGAAGTTCGTCCCGACGGAATTGTCGTACGCGGAGCCAAAGCACACCAGACAGGAGCAGTCAACTCTCACGAGCACCTCGTAATGCCAACTATTGCCCTGCGAGAACCCGACAAAGATTATGCTGTATCATTTGCCGTGCCGGGAGATGCCGAAGGTGTGATACTTATTTACGGCCGTCAGTCGTGCGACACCCGAAAACTGGAAAAGGGCGCAGATATTGACGTAGGTAATTCCGAGTTTGGCGGACACGAGGCTCTTGTGATATTCGACGATGTCTTTGTTCCCAATGAGCGGGTCTTTATGTGCAGGGAATATGAGTTTGCGGGAATGCTCGTAGAGCGTTTTGCCGGTTATCATCGACAGTCCTATGCCTGTAAAGTAGGCGTGGGAGATGTCCTTATAGGCGCTGCGGCTTTAGCTGCTGACTACAATGGAGCACACAAGGCGAGCCATATCAAAGACAAACTCATAGAAATGATTCATCTAAACGAAACTTTATGGTGCTGTGCCGTAGCCTGTTCGGCTCTTGGTAAGCCAATGGCAGCCGGCAACTATATGGTCGATTTGCTTCTGGCAAACGTAAGCAAGCAAAATGTTACCCGTTTCCCATACGAAATAGCGCGTCTCGCTGAAGATATTGCCGGTGGACTGATGGTTACAATGCCTGCTGAACAGGATTTGCGTCACAGGGAAATCGGTCATTATGTCAAAAAATACCTCCAGGGAGCTGTGGGTAAAGACACCGAAAACCGCATGCGGGTACTTCGTCTTGTCGAGAATATCACGCTTGGAACGGCTGCCGTAGGATATCGCACTGAGTCGATGCACGGCGCTGGCTCGCCTCAGGCGCAACGCATTATGATTTCACGACAGGGCAACCTTGAAGCGAAAAAAGAGATGGCAAGAAAAATTGCAAAAGTAGATACAGGCAAGGATAAATCGTAACTCTTTTTTTCAAATAAATTATGCAATTAACAGAAAAGATAGAAAAAACTATTGCAACTAAAATACGTCCAATACTCAATTCTCACGGAGGCGATATAGAATTAGTAGAGGTTAATGGCAAAGATGTCAGGGTCAGGCTGATGGGAGCGTGTAGCTCCTGTCCTTTAGCGCAAAAGACGATGGAGGACATAGTCGAAACTGCCTTTCGCCAGGAGCTGGGTAGCGACGTGGGCAAAATATCTCTCTGGAATAGCGTAAGCCAGGAACTGATAGATCTTGCCCGTAATATCCTGAAAAAGTAATCCTCTGTTGCAAATCCCGCCTTTCTTTATTCTGATATCTATTTTTTTAAAAGGCTTTTTGAGATTTCTACTCGTATCGTAACGTTCGGGTTTACGAGCTGACATGCAATAACATTTGCAGAAAAAGACATCAGCATTGAAACATCGTTTATCGCAAGGCCGGTTTTTTTTGCGATAAAATCTCCCATGTTAAAAACCGCCTGATTTGTCGCCTCATCAAGTGATTGATGTGAAGCAAGCGTTATCCATTTGTCTTTTGTTTCGATTATGGGGGTAGCAAAATCAAAGTCTTTGAGCACTTCGACCTGAACCGTTACTTCACCGTTTATTTCGGCGCCTGCTCCGCCAACTTCGCCATCCCCCATCGTCGCATGTAAATCGCCCATTGCAAGCAATGCGCCGTCAACCTCAACAGGCAGATACAGAATCGCCCCCTCGGCGATCTGCGTACAATCAAGGTTGCCTCCATGCTTTCCCGGAATGCCCGTCACGACAGGCTCGCCCGCAGGAGCTACGCCAATAACACCGACCATTTTTTTTAGCGGAATACTGAAATCTAAAAAATGGGCCTGATTGTCTTTAACCGAAATAAGGCGTGTGCTTGATTCTTTTATTTTTTCGCCAAAGCGGCCCAGACCCGGTACTGCAACAGAGACACCCGTATCGGCTATATCAATTTTTTTTATCGAAACTTTAAGCGTATCGCCTGCCTTTGCGCCCTCAATAAACAGAGGCCCTGTTGCAGGGTTTACTTTGTTAAAATCAACTGCATCGATTCCCTGCGCCTCACTCGTTAAACTACACGAAAAGCAATCGATAGTTTCAAACACAATCGTATCGCCCGAATGAGCGCGCAACACAGGCGTGTTGTTTTTATCCATCGCATATATTACATGATTTTTTGATACCCGCATTGTAACCTCCCTGAGCTGTTACCCAATTTCTCACTGCAAGTATATCATGAAAAATCAAAAATTAAAGGACTTTTTTTGTTCTTGATACAGGAAACTCCCGTACTTTTTAAAGCTGCCCTCCCCTTTCATTACCTTCCTTTGAAAACTGCCTTGCGTTTTTCAATAAAGGCCTGCATTCCTTCTCTCTGGTCTTCAGTAGCAAAAAGGTTTCCCCATGCCACTGCCTCAAATTCAATTCCCGTTTTCTGATCCAGATCAAAAGCTAAATCGACACATTGTTTAGCAAGTCTTAAGGCTATCGGCGCTTTTAAGGCCAATTTGCCGGCAATTTTCATAGCTTCGGCCACAGGGTCTTCTGCAATAATATTTATTAAGCCGTATTCCAGAGCTCTGGCTGCATCAATGGCAGAACCAGTGTAAATCATCTCTTTGGCCCGGCCTAAACCGATCAGGCGCGGCAAACGCTGGGTTCCTCCCGCGCCGGGAAATATCCCTAAATTGATTTCCGGGAATCCTAATTTGGCGCCAGGTGAGGCAATCCTGAGATCACATACCAGAGCTAATTCCATGCCGCCGCCCAGAGCAAATCCGGATATGGCTGCAATAACCGGTTTAGGAAGAGCTTCGATTTTATTAAATGTATGCCTAAAGGAAAACTCGTTAGCTTCTTCCGGACTTAGTGTGAGCATATTGGGAATATCCGCTCCTGCTGCAAAATTCTTATCACCGCTGATAACCACTGCTTTAATGTGATTATCAGCGGCTATTTCAGAAAAAGCTCTGTCCAGTTCCAATACCATATCTTTGTTTAAGGAATTCAGCTCTTTAGGTCGGTTTAGATTAACTACTGCTATGCCATCTTCAGTATTTATTTTGATAAACTTATAATCCATAATCTGGCCCCCACTAAATTCGTTGTATTAACTATTTGGATTTATATTCATAGAATCCGCTGCCTGTTTTACGCCCATATTTACCAACTGCATATCTTTCAACAATTGACGGACTGGGCTTATCTTTGGCATCGCCAGTTTCCTTAAATCTTTCCATTAAAACATTATATTCCAGATCAATACCAGTAAGATCCAGCAGTTCCAGCGGCCCCATAGGATGCCCTAATCCATTACGCACCGCATTATCAATATCTTCGATAGAAGCGATACCCTGATCCAGCAGATAGCAGCCTTCCTTGGTGATAGCGCTAAATATCCTGTTGCACACAAAACCATAGATTTCTTTATTTACCCGTGTAGGCACTTTTCCAAGCGCACGGGTTACTTCCAATACTTTTTCTACAGTTTCTTCAGAAGTATGGGGGCCTTTAACAACCTCTACTAACTTCATAACCAGGGCCGGGTTAAACCAATGCATATTCAACACTTTGTCGGGACGGTTGGTAGCATCGGCAATTTTAGAACTTACTAAATAAGAACTATTGGTAGCGAGGATGGTATGGGGAGGACAAATTTTATCAAGCGCTGCAAATAGTTCGCGCTTTATACTAAGAATTTCTACCACTGCTTCTATAACCAGATCAGCGCTTTTTGCTGCTGTTTCCAGACTGCTGGTAAAATTAAGGCGGCTTTTTACTGCTTCTACATCTTCAGCTGTCATTTTGCCTTTTTCCAGACGCCCGGACAGCCATTTACCCGCGAAACCCTCGGCTTTTTTCAATGCCTCTTCGTGAACATCCGTACAATAAACTGTAAATCCAGAGATAGCTCCCTGCAAAGCTATCTGATGCCCCATATTTCCTGCTCCAATAACACATATAGTTTTAACTTCCATTTCCAAAATCTCCTATACTTATTCTTAAATTTATTCTTATTATCAACTCTCTTCCATTACTGAACCAACGCGCCTGTAAAGCTCTCCTCAATACAATCATTGACCACTGCCGGTTCACCGCCCGTGATGTAGTCCAGATAACCGGTGAGATGTTTCAGTTCCGTGCCCAGATAAAATCTTCCGGAGAGGATTTTACCGTAATAGAAGGCCGCCTCGGCGTTATCTTTCACAATGGCAATGACTTTTTCACCAGAGATGTCGCCGGCGATTGCTTTCAGCCCGGGAACGGCAATCGTCATGGACCACAGATGCATCCAGGCGTGCGCCACCATCCTCATCGCCTGCTGCAGAGGCCGGGCAATGGCCAGAATGTCCAGAGTCTTCTTTTGATCGCGCCATTGGGCCAGTTTCAGGACAGTCTCATCCATTTTTTCAACAGCCGTTTTAACTGCCGTGATATATTTTTCATCCACAATCCCTCTGGCTTTACTGCAGGCTTCAGCAATGTTCTTTTTGAAAACCCTGAAGTTGAACATGTCCGGATTCATAAGCAGTTTTCTCATGGTCAAATCTATGGACTGAATGCCGTTGGTGCCTTCGTAAATCGCCAGAATCTTGCTGTCGCGCGCCAGTTGTTCGACCGGATATTCCGAGCAGTAGCCATAACCGCCGTAAACCTGCATAGCCTCGGAGGTGATGAGCCAGGCCAGATCGGTGTTGCCGGCCTTGCAAATAGGAATCAGAAAGTCCAGGAGCGCCCTGGCTTCTTTGCCTTCTTCCGTTCCTTTCTTCACATGCGCTATATCCTCCGAGTATGCGGCCAGAAGGGTCACCATTCTCATGGCTTCCACATGCGATTTCATCCACAGCAGCATTCGGCGGACGTCAGGATGCTTGATAATCGGCACCGAGGTAAAATCACCCTTCTTAGCGGGATCCGTGCCCTGAATTCTGTTTTTCGCATACGTCACCGCATGCATATACGCGGAGCTGGAGGTCCCCAAACCCTGCTGCGCCACGTCCAGACGCGCCTGGTTCATCATCTGAAACATGATTTTCATGCCCTGGCGCTCCTGACCCAGCAGCCAGCCGACGCACTGGCCGTTGTCACCGAAAGAAAGCGTGCAGGTGGCCGACCCTTTGATGCCCATTTTATGTTCGATGCCCGCGGTAACGACGTCGTTGGGTTTGCCAATGGAGCCGTCGGGGTTGACGAAAAATTTAGGAACGATAAAAATGGAGATGCCGGGGGTTCCGGGAGGATCTCCTTCGATTCTGGCCAATACAGGATGTATAATGTTTTCATACAAATCGTTGTCGCCGGCAGTGATAAAAATCTTCTGGCCGGTGATTTTATAGGTGCCGTCCGGCTGTTTAACGGCTCTGGCTTTGAGCGCGCCGACATCGGAGCCGGCATCGGGTTCTGTCAGACACATTGTCCCGCCCCACAGGCCGGCAACCATCTTCTCTACATAGGTTTTCTTGAGTTCTTCGGAACCGTGATTAATGATCAGGTTGCAGGCGCCGACTTTTAACGTATCGTACGAGGTAAAAGCAACACCGGCTGCACAAAAATAATCCAGGACGGCGCGGTAGATGACTTCGGGCATGCCTGTTCCGCCAAATTCCTGATCATTGCTTAAACCAGCGAAGCCCGCCTCCCGGTAGCTTTCCATGGCGGCCCGGAATCCCTGAGGGATGGTTACGGATTTAGTTGCGGGATCATATTTTACGCCGATCCTGTCGGCTTCGGCGTTGGCCGGATAAACCTGTTCGACGGCAATCTGCTCGGCCAGTTCCAGGGTCGCCTCAAATGTATCCCGGTCAAAATCAGCAAATTTTTCATATTGGTTTAATTTATCCACGCCAAGCGCCTCAAAAAGGACAAACCTTAAGTCTCTTGAATCAACTAACGGATTTAATGCCATAACCTTACTCCTTTATTTTTGATATAGGAAACTTCCCGTATTAAAACACTCGAAATCTCATGCCCCAGGTTCAGGGAACATACCATTATGCTGAGTAGGCGAAACCGTACCGAAACACCTGTCAAAAAAGTAATTCTCTATTAAGAAATCCCATATTGGTCAGTATCAGTTGATTAAAATTTGCGCCGCCGAAAACTTGCGATAAAACACCCACCACGAATGTAGAAGCACATCCATTCAGAAAAAAATCAAGCTATTTTATAATCAGAAATCAAAAAGCTTTTTTTAGTATTTTTTTTTGAAAATAAATTTGTTTTTCATTAAACTACACTTACAAGATGAAAACAATAATGATATTTGCAAAACATTATAAATAACAATAGATCATTATGTCAAAACAGAGGAAAACATGCTAAAAAATAAGGCAGTTAGGTTGACATTAGCAGTTGTGCTACTCGCAGGATGTTGGATAGCAGGATATTACATTAATTTCATTGGAGAAATTCGTGCAGAGGGTGGAAGTTCCCCGCAGGAAAAATCCGTGCTCCCCGATATCTCGGAAATTATTGCAAAGAAGCCATTCCCGGCTAAAGGGCAATACTGCCTTGCCTGTCACCAGGGCATTGAGCCTGCTCGTCCTATCGGTTCCAAAATGATGCAGCAGATACTCAAGTTAGGTAAAGCACTCGGCGACCCCAACGGTTGTGTTGTTTGTCATGGCGGAACACCTTCTGAACTGCACAATCAAGACAGGGCTCACAGCGGAGTGCCCAAAGGCAGTCTGCTCGCTGCATTTACGCCTGTTCCTTCTGCATTGCAGGTAAATAACAACACCTGCGGACAGTGTCACAAAGACCACGTCTATAACGTCCGCCTGTCAATGATGAACAGCGATGCGGGCAAGATGAAAGCAATTGCCTGGAGTTTCGGCATTGGCACCGAAAATTACGACCACGTATATGCCAATAGCACGCTTGTCGATACCGATGGAGCAACCCCGCGTTTCGGAACTCAGAAATACATCGATTATATGAAAGAGCTGGCAGCTTCTTTCCCCGGACAATTCCCTTCTAAACTGAAAGAGATTCCTAAGGTTTCTGCCAGAGATATTAAGACAAATCCGAAACTTGCTGCGTTTACCTATCTACGCAACTGTAATGCCTGCCACCTTAACAACAAGGGAAACTACGGCAGAGGTCACTACCGTGGAATGGGTTGCGCGGCCTGTCATAACCTTTATAGCAACGAAGGCTATTACGAGGGCGGCGACCCCAAAATTCCAAAAAACAAACCCGGCCACGTGATGCTACACGCCATGCAGGGAACAAGGAAGTCGGGCATCAAATTCAATGACCACAACCTAAGCGGTGTGCAGATTTCTACTTGCGCCTCTTGCCACGCTGCCGGTCGCAGAATTGGACACGCTTACCAGGGGCTGATGGCGTTGGAATCTTCATCTAATAAGGGCCCTTTTGACAGGAAAGGATTGCCGCAAAAACCAAATGCAGGCTATGTGTTTAAATACATGCAGGGAGACGCACACAGGCAGATAAAAAAAGACGGCAAGATGGTTCCCGGATTGCTCTGTCAGGATTGCCATACGACTATCGGCATGCACGGCAACGGAAATATTGACGTTGCTTCTCTGGGTATCATAGAAATTGAATGTGCGGACTGCCACGGAACGCCTACTCACTATCCCTGGGAACTGCCTCTGGGTTACGGCGATGAATTCGGCAAAACGCTCGATATGAAGCTTGCTCGTGGGGTAGCCGAGGAGCCTCTCAAAGTTACCAGAGAGTTTGGCATTACCTATCCGAAAGAGGACGGCTATCTGCTTTCAGCACGAGGGAATCCACTGGGTAATGTGGTGCGTAGAGGCGACCGCGTGATAGTTCATTCCGACGGCAGCAACAACGAATTTGAGCTTATCACGCTAAAAGAGATTGCGAAGAAGAAGGCCTGGAAAAATCCGACTAACGCCAGAGTGGCGATGTTGACCACTAAACACATTGACAAGCTGGAATGCTATGCCTGTCACTCTACCTGGATGCCGCAATACTACGGCTACAAATATGTGATTGATTACACCAAAACATCTACAGACTGGCTACGCTCGCCACAACTTTATGGCGCAGACGGCACAACAGCCGATTATCATAAGAAGCATGCAAAACAACCCGGTGCGCCTACTTATGGCGATTATAGCCATATCCGCTGGGAAAATGCGCCGCTGGGTGTTAATGGCGAGGGAAGAGTTTCGCCGCTGGTGGGTGTAATTCAGACGGTTAGCACTGTAATTGATGCGGACGGAAATACAGTTGTATGGAACAATGTAGCTAAAACAAAGGCAGGTTATAATGCTATCGAGCTGGCTCCGCTTAATCCACACACCACTTCTCTGAAACCAAAAGAGTGTGCAGACTGCCACGGCAACCCTGTTGCGGCTGGATACGGCATTGATGGCGGGATCTACGATGCCTCACCCGGCACAACACGCTATGCAGACGTTATTGACGCTGAGGGCAATAATGTGAGCAAATATACTCAGGCACAAATTTCAGCGATAAAAGAACTACACGGCGACTTTATGCAGCTGGTTACTATTGATGGAAAGCAGGTGCAGACAATTGATACGCACTGGCCTGCATCTATACCTCTTACAAAGGAACAGCGTGATTTGCTTTCACGCCAGGGCTCTTGTATAGCCTGTCACCAGGACATTCCGAATGGATCAATTCCGAATAAAATGTTGACCAAAGTGGCACAAATCGCCAACCTTTCATTTGCCACACCCGAAGCACACGTCAGGCTTATTTACCAGAACAACCTGATGATTGCCTGGATTAAAGCGCTTGGAGTTATTGGACTAATTGTCCTGACAGGACTAATCGTCTGGGCAGTTATAAAGCGCAAGAAATTTGTTAGTTTCTGCAAAAGACTTATAAAGTTTTTAAGAACACCGGCTGAGAATTAATCGGCAATGTAGGAACGAACTTTGAATAATTCAGGAATCAGGGGCAGACCCTGCGGGTCTGTCCCTTTTTTCGTAAAACAAAATTTTAGTTGAAGGAGCTGTAAATTCAAAAGACTTTACAGCTCTTCTTTTTACACAAAATTACTTTTCGCCTTTAACGTTATCGTAAATGAATAGACCACAGATTGCAAGGTCTATAATTGTTGCACAGATAAGAACTATAAATGTTCCTGTTGTCATTACTGCCATTATAAAACCTCCTTAAATCCAATGCATTACTGCGCCTACAATGAGGAGAATTATATCCATCACTGCGAGGCAACCAACAAATTTCACTGAACCTTTGACCGTTGGTCTGTCGTAGGTATAGAAAGCTGCCGCGAAGAACGGGAAATACCCGATGATCCAGAGAACCCATGGGAAGTTGATTTGCCACCAGGCCCATTCCCAGGTGAGAATGTTTGCATAGTTGAGGAAACATTCAACTGCTACCGCGGCTGTAGTCAAAACTATTGCGAAGAAAATACGGTTTGGAATACCAAGAATCTTTTTCTTCCTGTCTTCAGGAAGCAAAAGAACTGCCGATATACCCATAATGAAGAACATGATTGAGATTTCAATGTTGTATCCAATCAAAATCAAAAGGGAAGTGTCCCCGTGTGCTGGTGTTCCCCAAACTGGAGCCTGTTGACTGATGAAGCAGACATAGGAATTCCAAATTTCGTTGAATAAGTCTACGAGCCAAAGCGCTGCGCCAGCAAGAACAACCTTGTAATGTTTTTCACTTAATTCTTTAGATACGATGTAAAAGAAAATAAGGAAAAGAGGTATAATATACCATTGCATTGTTTCTGCCGGCTGACGAAGTATCGCCAACGAAGACCGGGTGTACTCTGAAAACTCATACATATTTTTCAATCCTCCTTTATTTAGTTTTTTTGTGTCAAATAACACTTGTTAAAAAAGTGAACAATAGTATAATTTTTTGATATAGTTGAACTTTTGCACATGGCACACAATGTATGTTTCCCCGCTGTTTGTAATCACAACGGGGATATTTATGGCAAGGAAAAAGGGAAGTGTATTATACAAAAGAGTGAGTGATGGGCGTTCACCCTCTTCTGTTACTTGCAGACAGTGTAATGTAAACTTTCCTTGTCAGAACCATATTCAGTAATACCGCCGCCACCGTCGCCATGACCTTCCCAATCGAAAATTTTTATCCGTCCGTCTTCTCTTTCATCTGATGTCCAGAAGCCCCCCGCGTAGATATGATCCGCAGCCATGAAATCCTCTATTGAAGGGATCCCTGATTTCCCGCAATATGTAACAGCTTCTTCATAGGTCATCTGTTTCATGCTGTCCTTTTCGGCGGGCCAGCATACATTTTCTTCCCGATTTATTACTTTCCCGCATCTGAGTTCAGAAAGACGATATATTTTATCAGGCGGCTTTGTTTCGGAGAGAAAACCGCCGAAAGCCCAGCCTGTGTTCTCTTTCCATGAAACTTTAGTCCATTTTCCTGTTTTCCCCGCGATAGTAACCGGATCACCTTGCTCTTCGAGGAATTTAATTTCAGCGCCGTATGGAATGAGTGTTACCTGTTTTGCATTCTGATCCGGCTGTTCCCTTAGTTTTAGACCGGCATTAGCGGTGACAAAAAGAACTGCAGTATGACTGACTGTACCTTTATCTTTACATACCATCGGGAAAAAAAGAGTGATGCATAGTAAAATTAATGTTAATCGTTTCATAATACCCTCTTTTATTATTTAAAATTGATTACGGATATAATGCCGTACCGAAATGCTTGCACTGAGTAGGCAAAACCGTACCGAAGTGCACCACCCGGGCTTAGCCATACCGAAGTGTCGGCAGCAAAAAAGTAATTCTCTTTGACAAATCATATATTTGTCAGCATCAGTTAATTAAAACTTTACTCCGCAATTACTATTTCGGGAAACCTACGGTTTGTGCTAACAGAACCTCCTGAGACTTAGATAGTTGCAATAAACCATGAAGCTCTTTCTTATTGAAAGAACCTCTCGCGACAGTTGCCAATCCCTCTGAAGCGCAATAGAGATAAATGTTTTGCGAAATATACCCACAATTTGTGTAAGAGTATTGCTGGCTTGCCGTTTTTTTCGTATCGCTAACTATCAGAATATGAATCGGCGCATCATATACATAAGCTTGTGTTCCCGCGCTTTTTCTATAATCGCCATCTTTTACTAACCTGAGCCTGTGTTCCTTAGCATTGTAAAAATAGATACCCTTTTTTGAAATTACATAAAGCTCTAACTCCTGACGATTCATAGCTGTGGGAGCTGTTCGTTTGTCTTCCCTATTGAAGCCGTTGGCAGCCCATAATAAATCAGATAACTGCTGATCAGAGAGATCTTTTTCTGAAAACGAACGAGTTGATTTTCGTTCATTTAATGATTTCATCAAAGGTTGTCCGCCATTCCTATCAGGGGCTGGTAATTTAATTTCCTGTGCATTCATACTACAATATCCTGAACAGATTAAAAAAATAGTTAAAATTTTTGTTTTCATTACACCTTCTTTTATTTTATAATTTTTTGAGACGCGCAGTTGAACCAGATTTTGTTCTGTTTCGTGCTGCATTCAGGAACATAAGACTGGCGATTGTTTTTTTGGCTCTCTCATCCTCTCTGTCATGGTGATAGCTAACAGTGGAGGTTCAGGTGTATAAATTCCCGCTTTTGAAAGGGATAATGATTTAATTTCTATTTCTAAATCATTATCCCCAACCTGATTATTTTTTTATAATAACTATTTCCGAGAAAGTAATGTGCTGCTGGCTGGCTGCCCAGGCGCCTTTACCGGAGGTTACAATGACATATACTTCTGATGTCCCGTCCATGATTTTCCCGCAAATATACTCCGTCATTCCTCTGCCAGGGAAATCCGTATGAGAGAAAACGTATGTAGAGAGTCCTCTGTCAATGCGATGCGTTTTGAAATAATCCGACAATTTTTTTCCCTGTATGGAGAGCGATTTCGGTTCTCTTGTTTTAAAGAAAATTTCTCCGCTTTTATTTTTTATCGAATTTTCATAAAATCTGATAATTTCCAAAGGAGAACTGCCTTCGGGATTTTCAAACCAAATTCGCCTGATTTCCCCTTCAAGGACTGTAACAGTATTTTCATTCATCACAAAAGGAAATTCCTCAAAACCAATCTTATCATCATATACAATCTTACTAGTTTTAAAGACTGGCAATATTAAAGCATCTGATTTTGCAGATTTTGTTTCTGATTTTTTTAAGCCTGGTGTTATGCTTATGTTTGAAACTTTTACCTTCTTCGCTGCCGCGCAACTGGCGAAGATTAGTATTGAGAAAATTGTTATCGCTGCTGTGAAATATTTTCTTGTCATAACATTTACCTCTCTATTTTTTTAATATATAAAAATCTTATAACACCCATAGAGTTTCGACTCAGCACTCCGGATATTAACAAATCATAATGATACTTATCAGGATGTCAAAGAATAAATGAGAATTTTTGGACATTACACAAAATCAAAAGTTCTGATTTAAAAAATTGCCAGTTCATTAGTTTTCTAATACAGAAAACTCCCAGTATTAAAATACCGGGGCGAAGCCGTACCGAAGTGCCTGTGCTGAGCAGGCAAGGCCATATCGAAGTACTTGCGCTGAGCAGGAAATTGATGCATTAGAAAAAAGTTTTGGCCGCAACGATAATGGAGCGGCCAGGACGGCCGCGACAATGGCTGAATCCCGCACGAGGCGAGGACTCAGCCCTGTAGAAGTTAAGGTAAAAACATTAAGTCACACCAGTTGTGTTAAGCAAAGATAGATATTCAGCAAAATCTAAAGGTTAAAACAGGTTAAGCCAGCGCCGGCGAATGAGGCGCGCGGTATGGCATACCGCAAGAACACATAGGCAGGCGTTCGGCCTGCCAAAAATCAGTGAATGACGCGACCGCGTCAGGGTCGCCTCCTTGCCATCCGTGGCACCGGCGGGCGGTGCCGTTTTAGGACTTCCTGTCCCGGCACCGCATTAGATCATCCTGATCGTCACATTAGTGCATCCATGCACGTCAGATGCTTCGATTCATAGCCCACATAGGACGTAAGCGAGCTCTATAAACTCAATTTTTTTGATAATAATAAAGTGTAGAAACCCCTTTCGGGGGTGGCGGCTTAACATTCATGAGATAGTCACAGATTTATGCCGCCGGGGGCGAAGACTCAAGGCTTCAGCCCGTACCATGCGTAGCATTAAGATCCCGGCATACCGCCGGGGGCGTTAAGTCCAGGCCGCGGCAAAATCCTTCATACCCGCGGTCTTCAAAACCACTTCTTCTTTTTAAAATAAAAAAGCATCATGCCGGCTATTACAAACATCAGTGCCATTATTAAGTAATACCCGAACCTCCATTCAAGTCCGGGTATTACCCTGAAGTTCATGCCGTAAACACCGGCTATAAAGGTGAGCGGTATAAATATTGTTGATATAAGAGTCAGCACCTTCACAATTTCATTCATCCTGTTGCTCATTCTTGAAAGGTTAATGTCAAGAAGGCCGGATATAAAGTCCCTGTACACCTCAACCGTTTCAATCGCTTCAACAGTATGGTCATAGGCATCACGCAGAAAAAGCCGGGTTGAATCGGTTATCATGGCATTGTCCGGTTTAAGCATAAACCCGAGAATATCCCTTATGGGCCAGAGGCTTTTTCTTATGGCAAGGGTATCGCGCTTCAGTGAGTGGAGTTTCTGTATAGTCTGCTCCCCTGTATCGCCAAGAACATCCTCCTCGAGTATATCAATCCTCTCGCCGATCTTTTCGAGAACTATAAAATAATTATCTATTATAAAATCGATTATGCTGTAGCAGAGAAAATCAGGCCCTGACCTGTGAATCTTCCCCTTCTTTTTACGTATTCTATCCCTGATCGACTCGAAATCGTCTGATTCCTTCTCCTGAAAAGTGAGCACCTTATCGTGGTTAAGAATAATACTTACCTGTTCACTCCCGGTCTCGTTTTTAGCTTCGTCATGTTTAAGCATGCGGAGTACAATATAGACATAATCGTCGTAATCCTCGAACTTGGGCCGCTGGCTTGAATTCACAATATCCTCAAGCACCAGCATGTTGATGCCGTAGTGTGAGCCTATGCGTTCCACCATTTCGACATCGTGTATGCCGTCAAAGTTTACCCATTCAACATCAAATCCGGGACGGGGCGTAAAAAGTTCATCTATGCTTATATCCTCTTCTTCGGAATAGTTCTGCTCATCGTAGCTGACGCGGGTAATTTTAACTCTGCCTGTTTTATGTTCACCTAAGTGCAGGATTGTGCCTGGAGGCGTACCCGCCTTCTTGCCCATTTTACGAACTGGTATTTTCATAACAGATCCCCTTTATGATGCTGTTGAAGACTATTTATGATACGCGAGGGCGTCAGCCGTGGCTATGAGCTTGCCCTCCACACCCCTGACTTCAACACGCCACACACTCACCTTTTTACCTCTGTTTACCGGGGCCGCTTCGGCAAAAATCTTTTCGCCGACTATCGCGCCTGCGATAAAATTCACTGTGGTATTTATTGAAAAAGCAATCCTTCCGGTTGAATTTGAAGCCACTGCAAGCGCCTGGTCTATTACAGAAAATATAATAATACCATGGGCCCTTTCAACCGCGTTAAGATATTCCGGCTTAACCGTAACAGAACACCTCGCGTAGCCTTCACGGACCTCTTCGACCTCAATGCCCAGAAAGCTTGCCATGGGGTCTTTGCCCACCACCTCTCTTGCGTATGCCACGGGATCTTTCACATATTCGCTCATCACTTACCCTCCGCCAATGTCATCAGGTTCATATATCCTTTTCATCAGTCATACTGCCATAGTCTGAACCGCAAAAATTTAATATTTCAATATTTCCCGAGCTATCTTCGGTATAGATAAAATCAGCATCTGAACAGATAGTTTCACGCGCCGCATCCTCCGCGGTAACTGCGGCGCCGATCAGCATTCCAGGGCCTGTTATTATCCGGGCATCGGCCGCTGACATGTCGCGACTGGCCAGGCAGAGGCCCCGGGCTTTTGTAAGGACTGCGATATCGGGCCTGCTGAAAATAAAATATAAAAGATTATTCGCGGCACAGAATAATTCCACACGCCCGGCCTCACGGAGCAGGCCGCTGTCGCGAAGAGATCCGGGCCTTAAAATAATAATCCCCGCCCCGCCTGAGGCCGCGGAGGAACATAGAGCGGTAATGTCTCCCGAACCAGCGGCGCCGCATTCAACAATTGCTGGCCTTGACTTTTTTACACGTTCAGCAAGCTCAACGCGCTTTAATATAAACCAGCATCTCTTTTCGATCTCGTAGATTCTAAAGCGTATTGACTGGAATCGCGCCCCTGTCGGGGGATCCTCTGTCTTCAAAAGCTCCTCGAGCGACCTGGCAGCCTCCGCGGCGCGCCTTATGTTCGCCCTGAAAACACCGTCAAGCCCGCCCCTGCGGCCTTCAGCTTCGGTATCGGTAAACTTCTGCGAATCGGCCGCTATATCACGGGCGCCGAGCAGAGAAGATACAGGTATGCCCGACAGCGCGTCCCTTATGCCATGCCGTAGGTTCTTTAACTCGGACGACAGGGGATGGTGCAGGGCGAACCTGAATATATCCTCGCACACCCTGAGCCCTTCCATTGCCCTGTTGACGCAGGCATCTATGGCTGTAAGTATATTCCCGTTCAAAGGCTGCCGCCATTAAAGATAACAAGCGCGGAAATTACAACGGCCGCGGTCTCGGACCTCAACTGCGTAAACCCGAAATTTACCGCTGCCCAGCCCGCGCCGCGTGCGGCTTCAAGTTCATTATCAGAAAAGCCCCCTTCGGGGCCTATGATTATGCCCGCGGAACTGTACGCGCCGCAAGAGAGGAGGTGCTCCCTTATGTCCGCGGAGGCTCCGGGATGGCAGATAATTTTAACCTGCGAATTGTCTATTGAAATGGCGTCGGCAAATGGCAGTGGAAGACCGACATGCAGAGTTGTGCCGCGCATGCACTGCTTGCAGGCTTCTGCCGCTATCCTGTTCCAGCGCGCCCGCTTCTGTTCAAGTTTTCTGTCAGGATCGGGTACGGTGCGCTCGGATATAACAGGTATAATCCTGTTAACTCCCACCTCGGCAGCCTTCTGTATGGCAAACTCAAAGTTTGCTCCCTTAATAAGGCACATATAGAGTGAAATATTCAGGCCGGACGCGGGACGTTCGTACGATCCCGTGATGCTGACCTTTACATGGTCACGACCTATCTCTGTAACCGGGCCGTAATACATTCTGCCGGCCTCGTCAGTAAGATAAAGTATATTCCCGGTTTTTATTCTTCTTACACGCACAAGGTGGCGGTAATCATCCCCCTCGACGCGCGCAAAGCCCTGCCCCATATTCTGCTGTTTAATAAAGAACTGGGGCAAATCAGTCCCCCAACCTTTCAGGCCTGAATATGTCCGGAGGGAAGACCGCGTCTTCATCTATCTTTATAAAACTCGTGATTGTAACGGTACCCTCTTTAATATTAAGCATATCGTAGCGCGAGGGGATTATCCGTCCCCCCTTCTCCATTGTCTTTGCCACACTGAGGAACTTGAATATTACTTTGTCCCTGTCATGGTAGTCGATCCTTATGGGTATATACCTGTCAACAGTGGCATAGAGCACAATCATTCCATACATGCTGTTAGGGAAGAGAGGGTCAAGCTGAAGCCTGTAGCATTGAATTCCCTTGATAAGGGCCTGCCCCGTAATCCTCGCATTATAGTTACTCTGGAAAGCTGCATTGGAAAAATCCATGAACGAAAAATTGGTACCCAGCAGAGAATCGTATTTGTCAACATCCTGCTTGTGGTACATCTCCCTGGCATGAAGGTCATATACCCATATATCCTCACCGCCCATAGTGCAGAGCATTTTAAGACTCTCGCCCCGCGAAGGGCTGCTGTACACAAAGAGATAATTATTCCTCGCGATACTCCCGGTAAAATTAATGGTAACCGAATTACCGTCCGGGTATATATGCTTCATCCTGCCCTTAATGCCGCCCTGGGGATACTGCATTATTCTGTCCACGCGGGCCAGAATACTCTGGGCAGTAATCTCGACCTCTGTTCTGCCCTGTGAAAAAAGAGATTCCCACGAAGCGGCAGCGAGAAATACGAACATTAATATTGATAGTTTTTTCATGAATCTATATTTCCACCCTGATTTTTCTTCTCATAAAGAGCCCGGTAAAATAGGGGATCTTTACACTGTTGTCAACAAGCTCGTACAGCTCTTCGAAGACGCTCCTGTTCTGTTCAAGAAATGAATCGGGATCTGACGAGGGATCGCCATACAGTTCCTTCATATACGATTTAATCTCATCAAGGCTGTAGCTGAGCTCATCGGAATTTCCCTTTATGAACGAAAATTCTTTCAGGTCAAGAAAAGTCTTCAGGTCATCCTTGAGGTAATAGTCATTATGCAGCGGAAAAATAATCCTTATGTAATCGTCGAAAACGCCGTCAAGATCATCGTCGTCAAGAACTATCCCCGCGAAAAAAAGGTAGGCGTCAAACTGCAGCGCGCGCCTGAATTCATCAATAACAGGGGCCGTCTCCTGAACATCAAGATTATCAATTGAAATAATAAGGTCGGCCGCGTAATAATCAATCGGGAACTGCCTGAATTCACCGTTTACAAACCTCAGCTCGCGCACTTTTTCATTCCCGTGATTATCGCTTATGAACTGTTCTATAACCCTTAGCGAGGGCTCAACAACAATCAGGGTTATATCGCTGTTCCAGGCCAGCATATCAAGAATAATCCTGCCGTTCCCCAGACCGGCCTTTACCACAACAGACGGCTTGTATGTTTCGATCACGTCATTTATTCTGTTCAAAACAAGCTCATGCCTGTCAGCCGGTTCTATGAAATACTTTTTATCGTATTCGTAAATACTCAGTTCCTGAAGTTTTCGCAGTCTTCCCATTTTTTATCCTTCACTCTTTTCGGTTAAACCGGGCTCTCCATGGCTATAATGACAATTCAGGCGCGATCCGCTAAATTGTATTACAGCCCTGACCTTTTATATACTCAAAACATCTATATTCTTAACAGGATTATATTCAATAAAAATATATATGCTTTTCAGTAATTATTTCTGAAAATATTTATCAAAGAATCGGTCATACCGGCCGAAGTGCCGGTATCTATATGCTACGCATGGTACGGGTTGCACGCCTTGAGTCTTCGCCCCGGCAGAATTTACCTGTCGTAATTAATTTACTTCATTCTGCCACCCCCGAAAGGGGTTAAAACACTGTTGATTTTAATCGACAATATTTAATCTTTCAATTATAGAACTGGTTTTACGTTTAATCTGGTCCTTCAATGTATCATATCTCTATAAAATTTTTAAGCCCCTTACGGGGGCGGCGGATTTGGGTTGATTCATGACTTAAGTAAATCCGCCGGGGGCGTGAAGTTCAGGCCGAACATTCATGAGATAGTAACAGATTTATACCGTCGGAGGCGTTGAGTCCAGGCTGCGGCAAAATCCTTCATACCCGCCCTGTATAAACTGGTGGCCTCATCTCAACCTATTTGGCAGTGAAATATAATAATCAGGAATTATTATTGACACTCTGGATTGATGTTTTCTAATACCCTTAACTTGAAAAAAACTTATCCTCAACATCAAAGATGGACAGTGCGCATTAAATCATAAAATACCGGGAATAAAACTTAGAATGAACATTTTTTCACAGGCCCGCAGGGGAATAATATCAGATGAAATACGAATAGTTGCCGAGACAGAGGGTGTTGATCGCGAAGAACTATTACGCGACTTTACAGCCGGCCACGTAACCATAGTGAAGAACAGCAAGCGCGGCATAAAACCAATGGGAGTGGGCCGCAACCTTACAACCAAGGTGAACGCGAACATCGGCACATCCCCTGACCTCTTCAGCCTTGAAGCCGAACTTGCCAAGCTCGAAGCGGCAATAAAGGCCGGGGCCGATGCCATAATGGACCTCAGCACAGGCGGCGACCTTTCGTTCTTCCGCAAAGAAATACTGGCGCATTCACCGGTACCGCTCGGCACAGTCCCTATCTACGAGGCGGCAGTGCTGATGTCCTCGAAAAAAAAGAGTATATGCGAAATGGAGATCGGGCATTTCCTTGAGATAGTAAAGAAGCAGGCCGAAGAGGGCGTGGACTTCATGACAATACATTCCGGCGTAACACGCGCCTCTGTCGAGTCCCTGCACTCGCAGCAGAGGATCACAGGGATAACAAGCCGCGGCGGTTCCATGCTCGCCGAATGGATAAAAAAGAACAACAGGGAGAATCCCCTCTTTGAATACTACGACGAAATACTCGATATACTTGCTCCGTACAATGTTGTAATAAGCCTTGGCGACGGACTCAGGCCGGGATCAATTCATGACGCGAGCGACAGAGGCCAGATTCACGAAATGATCATACTCGGCGACCTGGCAAGACGCGCGCGCGAAAAGAATGTGCAGGTAATAATCGAGGGCCCCGGACACGTTCCGCTGGATCTGGTGGCCGACAACATAAAGCTTGAAAAGAAGCTCTGTGACAACGCGCCTTACTATGTGCTTGGCCCCCTTGTTACTGACATAGCCCCGGGATACGACCATATTGTATCCGCCATAGGGGGCGCGATTGCAGCCGCGGCCGGCGCGGATTTTCTATGCTACGTCACGCCCGCCGAACACCTGAGGCTGCCCGATGCAGACGACGTGAAAGAGGGTGTAATAGCCGCGAAGATAGCAGCGCACGCCGGTGATATAGTCAAATTAGGGGCAAGAGCCTCGCGGCTTGACGACGCCATATCAAAGGCGAGAAAAGAACGCAACTGGAAAGAGATGTACAATCTTGCGCTGGACAGGGAAAAGGCCGAGCAGTACAGAAAGTCTGTGCCGTCGTGCGAAGATGACCAGTGCTCAATGTGCGGTGAATTCTGCTCAATGAAGCGCGATTACTAATAACTGAACTGGAGGGCTGTATGCCTGAAGATACAACTTTTTACGAATCATCCAAAGAGGACAGGGATCTGATCCTTGAATACAATCAGGTTTCCCTTGAAGGTACCGGCGTTGTTAACATTCTTGACATAGGAGTAGACAACCTGACGCGCCAGCAGGCAATTTACAAGGTTACGCGCATGATCGAAGAGAAGGGCGTACACCACGTGATGATACTTAACCCGTACAAACTGCACAGGCTACGGACCAACAATGACCTTAGACTTATAGCCGACAGATCGAGCATGAAGATCGCGGCCGGGGCCGGACTGCAGTGGGCGTCCAGAAGGCTTAAAACTCCGATTGTCGAAAGGATCGGCGCCCTGAGCTTTATGATGGAACTTGTGCGCCTCGCGGAAATAAAGGCGTATTCAATATTTTTAGTCGGCGGAAAACCTGAAACCGCTGAACAGGCATTTTTTAACATAAAAAAATCATTCCCCGGCATACGCATAGTGGGAAGGCACGGCGGATACTTTGACAGCAACAGAGAAAAATCGGTAATAGAGGCAATCCGCAAATCAGAGGCGAATATAGTATTTGTGGGACTGGGCTTTCCTAAAGAGGACAGATGGATCAATACCATACGCCACGAATTCAGGAACGCGGTGTTTATAGGTGTTGGCGGAAGCCTTGACACAATATCGGGCGCCGGAAGAAAAGCGCCGCCATGGTTCATGGAAAACGGAATGGACTGGTTCTACAGAATAATAACAAGGCCCTGGAGAATCGGAAGGCTTTTAAGAGTAATACTCTTTTTTATAACGGTGACGATAAAAGGGCTGTTCAGGAAGTAACGGCCACAGCCCTTTTATTTTTCGAATTCGTTTTTCACCGCAGAGGTGTTGCGTGCTATCTCAAGTTCCCTGCGGGTAACAGCGCACCTGCCCAGGGTAAAGCCCCCTAACTCCATTTTGTAACTGCAGGTTCTGCACGAGGCTACGGGATTACCATTCTCCCAGTGGGTAACTTCAACATACCTTGACCCGCACCTCCTGCAGAAAATTACAGAAATATATTCCGACATTACATATCCTCCCCGAACGTGAATGCAAGCACCGACATATCCTTTCGCCTGTCAAGTCCCCCCGTGTGCTTTTCGGTAAACGAGAGTAGTGAGTTAATTATTGCCGATGAAGCCCCCTGGCAGCTTTCAAGGAATTTCGCGACGCGCGCGAGACCGACCTTTTTGCCATCAGAATTTTTAAGCTCGCGTATGCTGCCAGAGAGCATAACAAATCTGTCTCCCGGTTTAACCTGAATCCGCGCGCACCCTGCCCTGAAATCCCTGCGGCCAATATCGCCGCGCGACCTGTCGCTGAATCTCAGGTACCTGGCCACTCCCCCTCTTATCATAATGGGACAGATATCCCCTGTGTTTACAAAGTCGAACCTGCGGTTGGGAATATCCACAAGACAAATAAACAGGGCAAGCGGCGAAACCTTGCCTTTTTCAAAAACGCAGATTCTGTTGATCATTTCAATAATCTCGGCAGGGTCGCGAACGTCAAGCCCGGTCATAACCCTTATTGCCCCGTAGATTCCCGACGCACGCAGCGCGCCGGGAATACCTCTGGGATCAACAGACCCCATGCTTACAAGGTAAACCCCGTCGCCGTATTCGCGGAACATGTGGAAAATCCCTCCCACCTCCCTCACTGGTATTGACCTTGCCGCAGAGGTGAATCCATTATCAGAGATATTAAAATCAGGCGTGAGGAATTCCTGTATATTTTTAGCAGCCCTAAGCTCGCTCTCGAGCCGCTCATCCTCAATAGCCTTCTGAAAAAAAAGGGCATTCTGCACAGCCAGAGCGGCCTGGTTAGAGAAAATAAGAAAGAGGTTCATGTCGTCATCGTCGAACTCTTCCTTTTTGACGGGATTGATCGCCTGTATAACCCCCAGCAGCTTGCCTTTGAACAGGAGCGGGGCGCAGAGTATGGCCCTTGTGGTAAATCCTACACTCCTGTCGTATGTGGGATCGAACCTGCTGTCGCTGTAAACATCATTGACCAGGCAGCTCTTTCTTTCAAGGGCAACCGAACCGGCAATCCCCTGCCCTAATTTAACCCTGTATTTTTCCTTCAGTTCCTGCCCAGCCTCGCCAAGCGCCACCTTGAAAACAAGTTCCATGTTTATATCGTCGTAAAGCAGCAGTGAGCTTGCCTCTACGTCCATAATGCCCTTTATCATCTCCATGATAATGGAAAAGAGCTCGTTAATATTAAGGCTGGAATTTATAATACTATTGATTTCAACAAGCTTAGACAGGTTCTCAACCTGTTTTTCCAGGGAATCTATTTTTGATATAGAGGGCATATTATTCATGTATAAAGTATTTTATATGTGATGTCAATACTTATTCATAATGCGCATATATAATTACTGCGCAGCTACACCAGCTTATACCGCCCTGACTTTATAAAATCTATAAAGCTAACAGCGCTGTCATTAAGGGGCTTTACCCTGGAAGTTACTAAGTAAAAAGGCCTGCGGATTTTAAACTGCCCGGTATCGCATACTTTAAGCTTGCCCGGCACAAGCTCGCGTTCAACAGCGAGGGACGAAATAAAGGCATAACCGTTACCGCTGATAACAGCCTCTCTGAGCCCCTCAGAGGTTGTGCACTCCATGACAATGTTAAGTTCGGCAGGCTGAATCGACTTTTCGATAAGGGCGTTTTCAACAACGTTCCTGGTGCCTGAACCCGGTTCGCGCGATATAAGGGGAATCTTTTTTAAATCATCAAGCCCTATCTTTGTTTTTTCACCCGGCGAAGTAACCAGCAGAATCTCGTCTCTGAATATTTCACTGTAGAGCAGCGACGGGTGCTTAATTTCACGCCCGACTACTGCCAGGTCAACCTCGCCCTGCTTGATCTTTTCAATTGATTCACGGCTGTTGCCTATTTCAAGTTTGTAATATATGCCCTGGCTGATACTGCGGTGGCCGCTTATAATAGATGGCAGAATATAAGTACCGGGAATGGAACTGGATATAACGCTTATAACGCCTCCGAAAGTGCCGGCCTGCATATCGGATCTTAAGCTGTTAATATCTTTCATAAGCTTTTCGCAGAAGCTGACAAAAATGCGGCCCTCTTCGGTAAGTGAAAAGTCCTGGCTGTTGCGGTTAATTAGCCTCAGCCCGAGCATCTTTTCAAGCCGCCCCACCTGGTGGCTTATTGATGCCTGGCTTATTTTTAAATTCCGCGAAGCATTGGTGAAGCTTTTTTCGTTCACAACGGTTAGAAAGCTGCGTACCTGCTTCAGGTCAAAATTAAAATCTTTGAATGACATGTGGGGCTCCTTAAATCACATAAACTCGACTGTATAATCCTTGCGGAGCGAATGTTTTGAAAACTTCACCGCGGGTTTACCAAGAGCAATAACTGCGTGCACCCTGTTCTTTTTGTAAATATCAAGGTGATCTTTAAGTTCGCCGCTTCGGTTGAAAGCCTCTACGGCAAAACCTATAAGGCATGTGCCCAGGCCCATGTAGTGAGCAAGCACGCATATATTATACGCCGCGTAAGTTCCGTCCTCAACAGGGGTGCTGCCGTTCATGCCGCTGTGAATGACAATAACACATGGCGCGCCATGAAAAAGTCTGTCTATGCCCATGCTGCTCTCGCGTATGGCCCGCCTGACAGTCTCGTAATGGTCTCTGTAATAATTCAGAAGCTTGCGGCCCGCAAAGGGTATCGAAAGAATACGCACAACAGGGTTAGCGGCCAGCCTGTTGAGTTTCACATAGAAGGACTTTACCATCAGCGCCAGGTCCCAGACCCTGTCGCGGCCGTTAACCACTGCGAATTCCCATTCCTGGCAGTTGCTCCCGGAAGGCGCGGTAACGGCGAATTCGATCAGGTCGCGGACGCGGTCATCATCAACAGGCTCCTTGCTGAATTTGCGCACGCTCCTGCGCGACCTGAAGATATTAACAATCTCTGCGGGTGAATAATCCTTTGCAGATAGAATTTTTTCTTTGTATTTGAATGAACTGAATTCAACCTGCCTGAGGAACCACGGGAAGTCGACGGCGCCCCGCGGGCAAACGGCATGGCAGTGGGAACAGAGCATGCAGTCGTCGTTTACAAACACAACTTCTTTATCTTTTACAAGCAGAACATCCTTTGGGCAGACAGTGACACATCTGCCGCACAGATTGCACTTAGATGGATCGATTTGGGGCCCTGTTACCATTGATTCACCAGGCATATTATGCATCCTTTTAAAGCCGCGCCCCGAAGTTGAACAGGGGTTTGTATTATAGAACTTTTAACCATCATTAAAGAATTTAATGACCTTATCAGTTATGTCAAACCCGATTTGAAAAAATATTGACACAAATAGTGATACCTGTAATGTGACAACGTTCCAGATGCGGGGCGTGGCTCAGTCCGGTAGAGCGCGTGGTTTGGGACCATGAGATCGGAGGTTCGAATCCTCTCGCCCCGAAGACGCACAATATGCGCCCGTAGCTCAGCTGGATAGAGCAACAGCCTTCTAAGCTGTGGGCCAGAGGTTCGAATCCTCTCGGGCGTGCATAAAAAAACTACGGTGACGATTAATATTTCAGATAAAATCATTGCCATGATACAGGAGATAAATGAACCGATGATCAATTAAGAGAAGATTCCATCTCCCGCAAAATGAATCCTGTAAAAGGTTTAATATCCTTATCAGTTGCCACAAGATCAAGTGATTTAATATACTCAGTTCTTTCTGTTACACGAAGTATTGTCCATGGATAACCGGCAGACACAAGCATGAGGTTCATAAGAAATCGCGCGAGCCTGCCGTTGCCATCCATGTAAGGATGAATATAAACAAAAAAATAGTGCCCAAGAACAGCCCTCACCGCCCCATTCTCCTCATTCTGAAGCAGGTTAAAGAGTGTCTCCATCGTATCAACAACAGATTCATAAGGCGGAGGAATATGCATCGCATCTTTTATATAAACCGGATTTCTTCTGTAACCGACAAGATCTGAAGCTTTAATAATCCCCGCCTGAACCACAGGCATGAACAATTCACGATACCAGTCAGATAAACTCTCCCTGAACGTGCTGCCGGGATCTTTTCCATTTAACGCGGCGGCGACACTTTTTAAAACAGAATCAAAGGCGAGAGAATAACCTTTCGCAGCCAGAACATCGCGCAGCTTACTGTCGGAATCTTCCTTGTCAGGGTCCCAGGCACCGGCCCTTATTCTTTTAATCAGATCATCCGTAACTCTGAAACCCTCTATTGAAAGAGAATGATAGGCATCTTCATTGATCTTCTCCCTGATCCTGCTTATTACACTCTCTGTATCAACGCCCTTTATGTCGATAAAAGGCCCGGGAAAAAGTCTGATCACATCATCCCTGAAATTATTCCACATCGAAATTATTCTTGGAATATATGGCGAACCAAACCTTCCAGATCCGATTGACGGAACAAATTTTATAAAAGGATTTACCGGTTTCACAGAATACCCGGCGAGTTTCATATCTTTTATTATGGTCTGTGATGCTGAAGTGTTTCCAATTTCGATATACGCTCCGGCAACCCTCTCTGCCGCCGCGGTGCCGCCGATATTAATAAGCGCTCTTGTGATATCAGAGACATCAACCATTGACAGAGCAATTTCAATATTCTGCGCTTTATTCTGATAATATAACGCGGGAGCCTTCGCGACAGCATAAGGGAGAGGCATAAGACTCAGGCCGTGTATATCGCTCAATAGATCAGGGATCGATTTATCATCCTGATAAAGCAGAAGTGAAACACCATGAGGCAGTTGAACTGTGGTATTACTGTTCTTTTTTGTGAGGACAATAATCTGTGCGGGGATTGTTGTCTCCCCTGTATATATATCAAGAGAGGATTGCGGTGACAGGCAGTATCCCTCTTTACCGAAACGTTCAGCAAGATACTGCCTGACAAAGGGCCAGAACATGCTGAACCAGGCGGTACTGCTGCCTGACGATGCAGGAGTAATAAGCATATACCAGCCCCGGACAATCCGTTCGAGAAATCCGGCATTTGTTAATATAGCCCTCGATTTAACAGAGAGTCTGTCTGATGAGATAATCCCTTCATTGCTCACTTTACCTGCTTCTTCAAGAGCATCTGCTATTCTATCATGCAGTTCCATATTATTCACTATAAATTAAGAACAGGTTTTACCAGAAATTACATTATCTTTTTCCTGGCAATAATCAGTTAAGGAACAAAATCACCGCTGATTTTATGATTCTGTGCGATATTTTATTATACTTGTAAACCTTTACAGTCAAAATACCGTATTTACTATAAATTACAAGCATGATTTAGTAGAAATTAAATTGTTGGTAGATGTTAAGTGAATTGAGAATAAATCTTTGTGTCAGGCTTTTTTAATTATAGTGCACGCAGGTCCGGGTACTGAATTTATATTCTTAATCTTTTATTTTCAACCTTAATTTCGTGTTAAAATAAGATCCACTTCACCCGGTTTTATTGTATTATTATTAAAGATTGATGTCTGAGTTCTTTTCAATAATGGACGATCAATAATATCGAGTTTATGTAAAGGATAGTGTTTTTTCAGTATTTGGATTGTTATATTTTTTGTAAATGTACGTGCATCAGTTCTAACATATACAACGGATTTTTCATGCATTATTTTGGAAGTTTTCTCAAAGACAATATCAAGTAAATCAATATATTCCTGTTCTGATGTAAATCGCCCTTTGTATTTATGATCTGAAGTCTTTGATTCTGTTGGACCTCCAAGCATCCAAAGACGAAGCCATTGATCGACATGATAGTCAGTCAGAGAATAATATGGCGGTGAAGTTAATAATAAACTATACTTTCTATTTTTATTAATTAATCTATTAAGAATTACGGTTGAATCACCATAATATATACACGAATTCTTGATATCATTTATGCCTTTTCCATACCTCCATTCAATTTTCTTTTTAAGTAGAGCAACAGGAGCAATTTTTGGCGGTTTTGACATATTATTTCTTTTCCACCATTCAATTGAATAATTCTGCCCCATTGATTTTGTTAATTGCATTTGATTGGATAAACCATTACCAATCTTATCATGCAGTGATAAGATAATAAAGACCATAAGAGTCGCATCAATAGTCCTGTTTTTCCAGTCAAGATTATCCCTTGCTGCAAGTAAAAAACATAATACTTCTTTACAATAGCAATAATGATAAAACAACGGCATTGACTTAGCTTTATTTTTATATTTGCCGGAAAGTTCATATATTTCATATAATCTATTTATAACATTTTCTTTTCTTCTGGCTGGATTTAATTTAACAAAACTATATAACCAGCCTACAGGATTAATCTCAATACCGTCACAATGACGTTCTAATAAACCGCCAATATATAAAGTCGTACCCCTACCTGCAAACGGATCTAATACTTTATCGCCGACTTTAGAATATTGCGATATTACGTCATAGGCAAACTCATTCGGAAACATCGCATAATAAGGCCCAACAGCTGACCATCTGCCTTCAGCATAGTTTCTATTATTTATGATATCTCTATTGATGTAATTCATAATTATTTACACATTAGTTCTCTAGCAAGAGTTTCCAATATTTTTTTACCAAGGTTTAATGGTATAGATGCCTCGGCATGCGCAGTAATAAGTGGTGATATCGAATTTTTATACATCGAGGATGAAAGTTGATCCAGAACTGTCATTACATCAGCTATTCTTGGAAACTGATCAACTTTTGCCTTTTTAATATTCTTCTGATAATCATTAAAAAATGCCACAGTACCGACTATTTTGTAACCGCTTGAGTTCTTGTAAAAAAATTTTCTGCCATAATATGTATCCTGTCCATATGTCTTGTCTTTACTCGCAGAAAATACAATATTGTTTTTTATATAATCATCATCCAGCAGAAAAAGAGATTGAGGTTTAAACTTTGCAGGAGCACCATCTTTATCAATATCCAATTCATCAAAATGATTAACAAATGCACCTGTTTTTTCTATTCCAATGATTATTAAATCAACATCATCTGCACGCAACTTTTTGCCTTTTTCATTGATTCTGTTAAGCTCTTCAGTAATCGGCTTTGCTAACCATGAAGCGGTACTGAATACTGCAAGAGGCCCATCCATAATAAATACAATTCGTTTTAACAACGATAGCATATCCTTGCTTTCGAAATACCGTAATATATTTATTAAAGACAGTTTTTCTATTGTCTGCATTACTTGGCCATATAATTCGCCATTAGTTCCAGCAGGATTCATCAATTCATGCAATCTTAATGCATCCGTAGAGTATAAATCATATTTACCGCATTTACATTTATAGATACCATAACCGTATTTATAATCCTCGTCACATATATCTATATCAACCGGGCATTTTGGTGCTCTGGGTGCAGATTTATCTGCTATTTTATATTTTAATAAAACTTCATAGGTCTCTAATAAAGATTCTCCATCATCGAAAATTTTGAATCTGTTGAATTCATTATATAATACATTTCTGAAAGATTCCATTGCAGTAGAACGATTATCCAGAATTACATTTGTTCCAGGGACAACTGTATCAAGTGAACCGGTTTCTTCAGCTTCTCTCATTTTTTTGGGATCTATAAAATCATCATTTGCTGCTTCAGCAATTTTCTTCAAATTAGTAATCACAGATGCAACTGTTATATATCCGATTTCAGCTATTGGAAAGCCATTCTTAACCGGTGTAGCCTGATAACTGCCATCTATTGAAATTACCCAGTCAGGCTCCCATTCTCCAGGTTTTAACTCTGATTTAGACAGAGTATTTATTTTATTATCACTATCATCTTCTTTACGTATTTTCATTCCTGATAATAGGGTTTTTACAACATCACTGTTTACGATTCTTTTTAAAGGTTCGTATTTAGCAAATTCATTTTCAAACGGCATTACTGACCTTCTTCAGACATATCGAATTTCTTGACCTGAACAGGTATTACAAATAGATTGCTTAATGTTTTTACTCTTAAAAAACCTTTATCCTGGGCCTTGCGTATGGATGATTCAAAATCAGCAAAATCATAATATTTAACAAGTTCCCTTGTTTCATCTGTATTGTTTAAATGTGCTATGAACCAGTTAGCTGTATTCTTTAAAATATTCTTTTGGATGCTGCTGACTTCCTGTGTGGCATAGACTAATCCCAGACGATATTTTGAACCTTCCTTTGCTGTTCTTACCCATACATCATTTAAATCGTTTTCTTTATCTGTTGGTAGCAAATTGTGGGCTTCTTCTAGGTAAATCAATATTTCAGGTATATCGTTATAACCTTTTCTAAATAATGATTGGTTTTTTGAAAAAATTTTCTGCATAATTCTCTGAGCAGAAAATCTATTCACCTCATAATTCCCGCTTGATTGATCTACAATAACCAATTTGCCGTTAACAAGTTCATTATAAATCTCTTCAGCATAATCATTTTCCAGAGAGTTAGTATGCTGAGCTGATATTTTACCTATTAAATTTATTCCTTTAGGCCAAAGAAACATTTCAAGTAACCGTTCAAGATCTGAGTCAGCCCATGATTCACCTCTATGTTGACGGGCATACTCTAAGTTAAAAGAATTATAATTATCCGTAGAAAGAAATAAAAAAAGACCTTCAAAAGCTGAAGCAAGGACATCCCAGCTTGCATCTTCTTGAGACAAAATAATAGCAGCGTTTTTAATTAATCCTTCCTTCTTTTTATCTTTTTTATCCTCAAATGCTGACATGGAATCACATAAATCTTTTTTAAAAAAAGACATTTTTCCTAGTTTTAAACCAGCAGTACCTTTAGGTGGCTTCAAACCAGCTTTGTTTAGAATTGTTTGATATACTATCTTTCTTCTTGAAAATTTATACAAATCACTCCAAAATAAATGGTCATCTGAATAATCATCTTTTTCGGGCTTATCAAATCTGATCTGACAAAAGTTTCTAAAATATTGTGATGTTTCATCCTCTAACACTGAATTTATAATTTCTTTCCCTGTTTGAAGGAGCTTCTCACTATAAAAATTTAATTTCATAATTTTTCTGTCTGGATCATTATCATGTTTATCAAGTCCATAAGTAACAACCTCGTCTTCTTTACTTACACCGTTTCTTCTCCATACATTCTTTAATGCATTCAGATTACCGCTTCCATCTTTATCCTGCTCATTCTCATTCGCATATTCACCGTTCGGATCAAAAATAATCTGCCCTATTCTCAAGGGTGTATCCCGGCTATCTTCGGGATATCTTAGATTATAAACTGACTGTGCAATAATCTTTGTTGTATTTGATTTACCAGTTCGTGTCATACCGAATAAAGCAGTTTTTTGCGCAAGTAAATCGGAAGGATTTATATAAACAGGAACATTCGATATCCCCTGGAATTCCCGATTTGTAGACGCATATCTTACTTCGCCGATGCGGACTCTTGCAGTTGACCTCTGATCCTGGATATTTGTCGGATCAAGATAATTCACTATAATTTCAAGCGCCTTGTCATTAGGCTTATAAATTTTTAAACCTCTATTGGGATAATAATTTGATATATCACTTCCAAAAAACAGGGCAAGGCCTGAATCAGGATTATCATGCTGACGCCTGACAAGAAAAAAGGTTCCAATAACTCTGCATTTAACACCGGCATAGCTTAAGTGGTTTCTTGTATATGGGTCCATGCCATCTGTATCCCAGTGCTTTTCAATTTCACCGCTTACACGCTGCGCTGTTTCAACCCTGATCCTCTCAGCTTCTGAATTATTCGGAAGACTCGCTGAATCAATTACACGAAGCAGTATTAATGATGCATCTTCATGTTTAAAATCAATTTCATTATCAGAATTAATTCTTGTTGCCACGAGAAACGAAAGATTTGGTATTCCGCCGACATCCCTTCTGGCAGTATCATGAATTAGAACATTAGCATAATCATAATTAATTGAATATAGTTCACCAACAAGCTGACTTTTCTGAATGAGTTTAGAAAAAATGTGCTTTGCTTCGTTGGAATCATTTTCAGATAATTGTTTTTCTAAAATCTCTCTCATTTTACTCTCCTGTTATCACACTTACAAACTCACCTGCAGCCACAAGCTCTTCAGCTTTTGCTTCATCTGCGTTATCAAGAATAATCGGTTCGTAATCATTATTTTCAGGTTCAAGTATAATCTTCTGAACAGCTCCGGACTTATCAGACTTATACTTTTTGATCGTATATTTTCCACCGGTTTCAGGATCATCTATTGAATGATGCTGAACTAAAAGTATTCTGCCCTCTTTTGATCCGGCAGGAACTGGCCTGAATATACAGTATGCTCCGTCAGGAATCTTTGTCTCCATAGACTTCCCTGCCGCCTGAACAACAAACCAGCCTTCACCCATACCTTTCTTCTCAGGGACCTCAACCCAGCCCAGAGGCTCAACACTCTGCCCATCTCCGAATTTGCCGCATGCAGCCTTGAGTGAATAGAGCGGCAAAGCATCATTGTAAGCACGCTTTTTATAATCTTTGATATATGCAATACCGGAAACATTAACGAGTTCAGGCTGTTCTTTTTCATCAGGAATGTTAAAAATCTTATTGAATACTTTCCTTATGTAAACTCCGGAAGTGTCATCATTCATAAAGAGTACATTTTTCTTCTCAATCTCTTCTTTGCTTATTTTCCAAATACTCTTTATATCATTATATAATGTCGGTGAAAGAATAAATGAATTGAGAATCACATCCCTGTCATCCATGGAGTTTTGAATTTTCTTGATTTCTGCTGAAAAATCGATCTTCGAACTGTTGAAATCCTCATAAACAAGGCCGTGAGGATCAATGAAAGTAATATACTGTTTTTTCCCATCAAGGATCCACATGATAAAATCAGGATAGAAATTTCCCGCTTCAAAGAAGCCGAATCCACGCCCCCTGCTGAGATTCCTTAATAAAAACAGCTCCTTATCTTTAAAGAATTCTTTTTTACTCTGATAATACAATTTCAGATCATTTACAAACAATGATTCACTTGGATTAAGCGCCACAGGTGAAACCTTAATTGTTTCACTGTTTAACACGATCAATGGTTTATATAAATGTTTTGAAAAGATAAGAGGTTCGAGGATGCCTAAACCTTTAAAATCATCAAGCCTGTGTGTTATAATGGCTTTTTTCAAATCTTCAAGATACTTAATTAAAGCTTCATCCGGATTATTGATCTCAATAGTATAGTTTTTTATTATATTACCACTATTCTCATTTACATCAGCTTCTTCATTAACCTGGCTTGCTGTACCGGACAGGGCCTTTTCATAATCATATAGAAAAACGTACTCTCTCTTGTCTTTTTCATAATCACCTTTCATGTGATTATAATATCGGGTGCAGTATTTCTTGAGCAGAATTGAAGCAATATTATACCACCTGGACAGGGAATCGAATCCGGAAAAGGCCATCTCAGAAGCAGGTATCTGCAGAGTGTACCATGTCTCATCAAGGAGAAGTTTTTTAATAACAGGCTTTTCTATAGTTAAATTAGACCATCCCCGTTCATTCTTGAAACGAAGCAACTCGAAATACAGCTCATCAATATCAAGAAACGCAACATGTTCATCTGCGAATTTTCCTGTCTGTAAAAATGACGCATTTGATATGCCGGTGAAGTTATCACTATGGTATGTCTGTATTTTGGGATACCAGTTGAGTACAACCGGTCTGTTTTTTATTCCGTCTGGCGGCATATCAAGAGTCACAACGGATGCCTTATTTTTAAAGTCTGTCCCTTTCTTTACCTGAAGTACTTTAAGCTTCTTAAGATCATCATCACTAACGTCACGAATAACCGGAAGTTCAACAATGATAGTCTTCTCCTTATCCGGAACACCCTCCTCTTCAAGGTACTCTCTGAATTTCTGTATGTAATTGGCACGAATACCAAAGATATGCAGCGTCTCAAGCAGATCAATGAATACCGGAGGTATTACATCACTATCTCTGATAAGACGTTTTACCGTTTCGCTTGAAGTCCTTTGCAGTGAAAATTTATACCCTTTAAGCCTTACGCCTCTTCCGAAAAGCTGAATGATCTGAGCACCCTCTTTTGTACCTATGTTGATAAGCCCCATGGTGCTTACGCGCCAGCTGTTCCACCCTTCGCTGAATTTCTTTGAGCCGATAAGAATATTTATTTTTGACTCTCTCGAATTAATACCATGAAATAATGATTCAGTAAAATCCCTGTCTCCTGTCATTATTCCATGCTTTTCACACACTTTCATGAAACTGGTGTCTTCACCTATATTCACTACACCGAAGTATTCATTATCTCCAAGCTTTAATCCGACTTCTCCCGGGATACCTTTAAGATTCTCAACATGAAGCAGCGCCCCGACGCTCTCACAGTTAAACACAAGTTTAAGTAAATCCCTGAAAATCTGTTCTCCGTTCAGATGCCTGGTTTTTAGATATAAAAATGCTTTTGCAAATATATCATTTCTCTTGCTGTCAAGCAGGCCAGTCTCGCCGCTCATCAGCTTATTTATGCAATTGACTGATTTTGCGCTATCCTTTGTAAAATCCGAAATAAACTTAATAACTTCACCCACATCAGATATTGTCGCAAGATCTGATTCAGTCATGCTTGCTTCACTCTTTTTGCCGATTACACTGCTCCCCACAAAAACCATGAGGGGATTCTCGATATTAAACGGCTCAAATGCATCAGACTTGTCAAAGTAGAGTCTCTTCTGCTGATAGAATGACAGAAGTGATGCTGCGAGATAATAAAATTTTTTATCAGCATCCTCTTTTTCAGGAAGGTTAAGTATCTGATAGTCCTTGCCGTAACCATCAAGATAAAAAAATCTGTATGAATAATCGAATATAACAGACTTAGCGTAAACCTGGTATAATGTCTGCTGGTTCTTCTTGCCTGCTGATTCTATGGCCTGTCCGAATGTGGCGGAATACTCAAAGGAGAAACCATCCTCGCATAAACGGTTTCTCATGTCCATCCACTTGCTGCCAGATGAACCTCTGTGCCCCTCGTCAACAAGTACAAGGTTGTTTCCCTCAAGCTGATCAACTGCAACTGTTGTTTTACCGGCTTCCTCTTCAAGTTTATAAACATCAAGGATATCTATACTGTCACCTGACCAGGCATCATTAACCGTATTTTTATCAAAAAAATCAGAATGCATGGATGACAGAGCAAACTCTTTCCTGTGCTGCTCTGAAAGACCGGCATTTGGCGTAAGGAGAATTATCTTTGAAATCTTATCTTTGCAGTGTTTATCATGATAATGTTTAAACTGCAAAATATTCACATGCATGATTAATGTTTTACCTGAACCAGTGGCATTCCAGAATGAAAGTTTATTCAGGTCAGAAAGGGTATAAGGGGTGATTCTCTCTTTTACGTGTAATTCCTGATTAAAATCGTCCACAAAAGCATTAAGTTGAGATAGCAGATTATCCCGGTCGTTGAAGTACTTTTCAAGATAAATCTCAGTGAATAAAAGAGAGAGATACTGAAAGTATTTCCACTTCAGATCTCCCCTCTTTTTACTTATAGCAAGAGTGTGAGTATAAATATTACTGTCATACTGAAGCAGGATGTCCCCTGTAAGCAGCGATTTCTTTCCAAGCTTTGTGTTAATAATGGGGATGAACTTTGAAACATAGTCACTGTCATAGCCTTCAAAGCGGGCATCCTTCATGCCCTTAACAAGGTCCTCGTAACCAGCAACATCAAAGAGTGATATGAGCCATCTGTTCAGAACAAGCCTGTCGGCAAAATTACTTTTAGACTTAGCCATTGTTCCCTTTGACGCAGAAGGATTTTTTACTGCTGTTTTAGCCATTCCCTGTTATTACCTTATTTTAAACTAATCCTTTGAAGGACTCTATCCCCCCGGATGGTCACATTGACTTTGTTCCCAGTTAACCCATTCACGAAATAGGGTTTTCTTTGCCCCCTCCGGATGTTAAGGGGCTTTACGGAATGTATGTTATACGGCTTTTGAATACTGACGCACGCTCAGTATTTCATCGGGCTTCAGTACTTTAACTGACGAACATGGCAGTGTTATAACATCTATGGTCTCACCCAGGGCATTTATTATTTCAAGAACGCAGCCCCTTTCACCACCTTGAGGATGATCAACAAAATCCACAAGTGTCGCCACATCCCCTTTTTTTAATCCGTATATATTTTCATCATTTATCAAAGATACTCTCTGGTAAAGTTTCATGCTATTTCCTCCTTACTGGAATAAGTGTAATAAACTGAAATTTATTGTCAATTTTTCTTCGCATCCATATTGTGGCTACATCTATAGTTGTACTCCCTGTCCCCGGGAGTGTGCCGCTTACCCTGTAGAATGTTCCGTAATCATCATTCCTCTCTTCAACGGCATCATTTTCTGAAATGAGAAATTTAATGTCATTTATAAGAGTGAGGTAATTTTCTGCTGTATAACCGGCTTTTGCCAGATACTGCGACTTGTCGTCAAAATCTCGTTTCACCAGAAGGTATCCGGTAAATTTCTCCTCTGCAATTATTGAATCAAATGGTATTCTCATGCTATACATCTGCCACATCAAACATCAGTCTTTTGAAGTGTTCTTCTGTGAGCAATGTACCGGGTATGTTGCAGTCGCCATTTACATAAACTTTATCAAATTTGGACTTTTTGAAATTATCATCAAAGAATTTCGAGAGAGCTGTATTGTCTTTTTCTATATCATCACCCATAACCCGCCAGATAACAAGAACAGATTCACCTTCACGATTTTCACCATGAACGGTCTTAAATGTAAAAGATTCCTTCTTCCCTTTTTTGTCTGCAATTACAAGTTTACCGTCGCTGTTCTTTTCAAATGCATGTTCAACATCAACTGATGGAGATATTCTTTTTACTTTTAATCCAAGCAGGTAATTGAATGTCTCAACAAGGTCAATCTTCTCCTCATTCATCGCATTCTGACGGGTTATTTTAAGTGTGTAGTTAAACGGGTCTTTAAGCCTGTTTATATTGAGTAGTGAATTGCTTTTGCGGGTCTCCATGTCCAGCATATAGCGGAGTATATATTCCTCTTTTACTTTTGCCGGGAGTTTATCAAGCGTGTGCTGAATATCCTTTGTGCTTAATTCAAGATTGTTCAATGTATCTTCGTAAGATTCAAGACACATATATTTGAACATGTGTGATGACCCTTTGCGTGAAACAGGCCTGCCGTTTTTCCAGTCCTTTGAGTAGATCACTTTTTGAATGCGGGGTTTAGTGACTGTATCAAAGTATTCACCCATTTCAACAAGTATGTATTTACGATTTCCGCTACCAGGTTCTTTATGGTTATCTTCACGATTCAGATTAATAACAGCATGGCCTGTCGTACCAGAACCTGCGAAATAATCGATGACAATATCATTTATATTTACATTACTTACTCTTATACTGTCCATTACTGCATAAATTGATTTAGGATATGAAAATACTTGTAAATCCTTGAAAATATTTTTTAATAAATTAGTTCCGTATGAAGTTGCCGAATATTGTTTTTTATCCCACCAAGTTAATGGCAACATACCTTCTTCATTTAATCTTGCTTTAACATAAACAGCCAAGTTTTTATTTTTATCTTTTCTAACACAAAATTCATCCGGATTGTTCTTTACGCTTTCAAGACTCCATTTCCATCTTCTCTCTTTTCCGTTTTCATCAATTGGATAAACAACAATTTCATTCGTATTTAATTCTTCTTGCAAAATCCATGTCTTGGATAAATCATCCCATTCAACTTTAGGTATTCTTACAGTACTTTCTGTAATGAATATTGGATAATACATTTTTCTTGATTCTTCACGTGTCCCACCGTGTTTTCGAAAATTAACCCATTCAAACTGACCTAAACTGTCTTGTTCGTCATATCGATCTTTTTGTTCTTTGGTTCGTTCAAGTCTTCCTATTTGAGTCGTTTCGGATTTTGCCGAAAAAATTCCATATTCATGAGCAATAGAGAAACCTTTTGCGGTTGATCGTCCAGAAGGATTATTGTTAATAACAGTTATACCTAAAATCCTTTCTGTTCCAAAATATTGTTCTATTAATTCTTTTAATTTTGAAAACTCTACATCATCTATTGTTGTACATTGAATGCCGTTATTAGACAGGAGTTTCTTCCCATGCCGTAATCTGTTATCTATCATGCTTAACCAAGATGAATTTCTATAAGAATTCTTATACATGATTTCACTTGCTGATGTGTTATAAGGTGGATCAATATAAATACATTTAATCTGTTCTCTATATCTATCTTCCAATAAATTTAGCGCCTGAAAATTTTCGCTGTTTATCAACAAACCATCACACTTTTCATCAATATCTTCAAAAGATGATACCACTCTATCTTTAAAATCAGAATTAAAAAACTTCGTATCAAGCACCAGATATCTGTTTGCTTTTAAAAACTCAATAGTGAGCGGTTCGGAATAAGGGACAAAGTTTTCATTATCTTCTGTTGTATCTTCAACTACTGCTTCATTTTCTTCATCGTTAAAGAGAGTCTCGTCTCCATCCTCTTCTTCATCATCAGTCTCAGCTTCTTCATCTTTAACTCTTTTGACATCAGAGCCCGGTTCAGTCATCTCATTAATTGCAAAGAGCTTCTTCCATTCATCAATCTGTTCCTTGTTCCTGATTATCTCCGGATATAGCTCCTCAGGAATTCTATCCAGGGTGATGCAGTAATCGCACTGCACTACAAACTTCTTCTTGAGCCATAGCTTCTTCTGGAAGTTTTCTATCTGCTCCAACAGTTCAATTATCTTGTAGCCTATTCTCTTTATCACTTTCACTTTTGAAAGATATAGCTTTACATCCAGTTCATGTTCTGTATCAAGATCATCAACATGCATAACTTCATTTTTAATAAAGAAATCGAGTTCTCGCCTCAAAAATCCGCCAAGGTCTTTATGAATGAAATAATCGAAGCTGTTCTTTGCGGTATAATCATTCAGATGCTTTTCAAGAAGAGTACGGTCTTTATTCTTTTCTGTGGGCAGTAAACTACTCAGTTCCTTAGACCATTTTGTGACTTCTTTAAAACTGAGTATTTTAACAGCAGCCTCCTTGTTTAAAGCCTCCTGTTTCTTCTTGTCCGCTGCTGTATAGTTAAAATTTATAACAAGTTCATTATCTGTTATTTCAAAAGGTGTATCTTCACAGAGAACAAACTGCCTTACCTTGTTCCCCTGGGCCTTGTTGTTGTCCTTTTCTGTTTCAGCTTCGACAATTTTAAAATGAACTTTTTTACCGGATTCCAGTGTGAATATATAGTTCTTGAAGTTCTCAGATGTCTTGATATAATACTGGTCATGGTTTGCCCAGTAAAGCTTTACTTCTTCCCCTTCATATGGGATTGCATAAACACCCTCTTTATAGCGGCGTTTTGATATAAAGTCACCTTTGTCATAGTATCTTCTGAAGAATGTTGTGAGGTGTGAAAATATTTCACTTTCAAGCGAACTGACATCAACCTGTTCTTTAAGTTTCTGTTTAAGCTCAATTACCCTTTTTGATGAATCGGGATCGACACCTATCTCCTCAGCCTGTTTTACAGCCTTATCAATCTCATCCTGAATCTTTTTCTGGTCCTTATTTTCATACTTCTGAAGTTCACTTTTAACAAGTGGTATCAGGTCATTATCAAGAAAGCTGTTGATCTCATTTCTTTTCTGATTGATAATACGATATATACCAAAATCGAGATCAGCTTTATCCATCTCGAATATCTGCGAAAGCACATCCCTGAATCTGTTCAAATTCTCTGACATTGTATCCCCTTATTTCTTAATGCCGTATTCTTTCTTTATTTCGTTTTTAAGACAGAGGTGGTTCATGTAACATTCTTTACATTTGCTCCTGCTGCAGCTTTTGTCAAGTATGTTGCCCCTTATCATCCTTGCAGCATTAACAATATTATTCTCTGTTTCTTCAAGATCTTTGCTGCTTAGCTTCTTTCTGTCCTGCTCGTTCTTGTCAAGATTGTAGAACTCTATATAATCAGCGTTCTCTCCGGAAAGCTTTTTGTAACCAAGAGCATATATCTTCAACTGCTCTTCCGATACATCAATATAGGCTTCCCTATCTGCTGTTTTAAAATCCACAATAAAAGTACGCTCACCATCAAGCTCCATCCGTTTAACAAGGTCTATCCGGCCATTTACCCTTATGCCATTACCCAGATCGATCTCAATATCCTTTTCTGAAAATATGATTTTATTAAAATCCTTATGGTTATCATCGAAATACTGATGTATGGATTTCTGTGCTTTCTCTTTGAGACTATTATTTATAAGAGTGTCAGCATAAGGGAGATAGAAGTTGTTTTCAATCATATCAGCGAGATCACTTTTATCAACCTGCCCAAAATCGGTATATGTTCTGTGTATCTTCATTACTATGTCATGCAATGAACGCCCATAACCAAGCCTGGGACTCAGAGGCTGAACAAAACCGTAAAAGTATGTCAGCTTAAAACAATAAGGACAGTGATAAAAATCATTTAAAACACTGAAGTTAAGTATAATTTCAGTGTCATCATTTTCTTCACTTTCAAAAACACGGCTTGAATAATCAATTGCATCTGAATGTTCGAATATAAAAGGAGACTTTTTTGATTCAGTAAGAAAAACTGATATCTCTTTCGCCTGTGTATTATATTTAGCCCTTGTAAAAAAGAGATACTTCTTTGAGCGAGTTACTGCCACATAGAATAAACGTCTTTCGTCCTCAATATCACCTGATTCATAACGTTTCTGATTTTTTATAATCTCTCTGTCTAAAAAATGCCATACAGTCAATCCGCTATGTTTCTTCTGAGGGAACTTGTTTTTTGTCAATGTCGGAATGAATACTGCGGGGAACTCAAGACCTTTTGACTGGTGAATAGTCATGATCCTAACAGCATCGGGCTTTAAATAAACATTCTGGAGATGGCCTTCAGGGTAATAGCTGTCAGCAGAATAATAAATAAAATTACAGAATTGTTTCAGTTTGTATTCAGGCTTTGACATAAAATAGATGGTTTCAAAGTCATCGATCACCTGGCTGAATTTCCCGAGATTATATAGTATAATTTCAAGCTTTGTATCACGCCGTATCTCTTCTTCCTTCAGATCAAGGGTATCATAAAATTCATGAAATATCTCCTGAAGTATAAACGAATAATAATAAGAATGTTTTTCCGGATTCCATTTGTCGAGATTATTTATTGCTTTATCAATATTCGTTTCAGAGATTCTATGGCCAATTTTCAGCCATGAATCTTTTAACTGCTGTCTGCTGACGTCCCTTTTTATGTAATAAAAAATATTAGATGCTGCAATCACTTCATCTGTTGAAAAAAGTTCATTAACACCTTCAACTATGAAGTCTATATCAAAATTTCTTAATATTTCAATAAGTAAACTGCCGACTTTTTTTATTCTTAATAAAATTGCAATATCGGAATATTTTAAACCCTGTCTTTTAAGATCAATAATTCTTTCAGCTATGAACCGATATTCATCAGCTTCGTTTTCAAACTCTTTATATACAATATCACCTTCTTCATAGGAATACTGACTTTTATAAACTATATCCTTTTGCATTCTTTCAGTATTATTAGCAATAACCCGCTTTGCGATGTCCACTATACCCTTACTGCTTCTGAAATTATCCACCAGGTAGACCGGCACATCTATATCATAACGATCCTGAAATGTCAGAATGTTTTTTATTTCGCTTCCTCTCCACTGATAGATTGTCTGATCATCATCACCAACAATACATATATTCGCACCAAGATCGTAAATCAATCTTATGAGTTTTTCCTGAATGGGATTGACATCCTGGTATTCATCAACCGTTAGATATTTAATCCTTGCTGCTGTTTTTTTTCTAAGGAGTTCATCATTCTCAAGGTGATGAATTGCTCTCTCCATTATCATTGTAAAATCAAAGAAATTGTGTTTTTCAAAAAGCTCATTATATTTTTCAAGTGTTGCTTTTAATTCCTCAGAAAGTTCAACATCTTCAAGTTCACTCTCACGAAGGATATTAATCATACTCATATAAATCCCGGTATCTTTATAGGGCTTCATATTCTTTCCGGTCGTAGCCATTAGTTTAGTGATACCCAGGTCATAAGTATGTTTATCAATAAACAGCTTAGTTTTTACTTCATCAAGGACACGGTATTTCTGATATTCTGCGTACTGATCTCTAAGAAGGTTAAGACAGAAACTATGAATTGTTCCGACATACATTTCTGCCATTCCAGGGATATCCCCAAGTTCTTCCTTGATTCTTTTATATATTCTGGTTTTAAGTTCACCTGCGGCTTTTTCTGTATAGGTGAAGGCCACAATATTTTCAGGCTTAATATCACTTTTAGATTTTAAAATATTTACAATGCGTTCAGTAACGACACCTGTTTTACCGGAGCCTGCACAGGCAATTATCTGGAGATTTTTATCAATTGTATTAATGGCATCCTGTTGAGATGGTGTAAAATTCATAATCAGACTCATCTTATATGTATGTTTTCGATACCCCACTATTACATGCAAAACTCAAAATGTCAACCAGACCGTTACAAAAAAAAGCACCAATAATCTCCACAGGGTATATTTTTTACGCATAGATAGATGAACACATTTCATGCCATAAATATACGGTGTGAAAATGTATGCGTTATGCTATAAATAATCCTTAACCCTTTATAATACACCGAAACATAAATCATGCAAAGGAACTCACTTCCTGTGTTTTATAAAATATTATCAATGACCAGCCCGTACCATGAGCAACATCAAGACCCCGGCATGCGCCGATGACAAACTTCTTTCTCTGTGTTCTCTGAGTCTCTGTGGCAAGCCCGTTAAGTCCACGCCACACCCCATACCCTCCGCCCAAAACAACAAAACCCAAACAAACACATTGATAATGCCGGAAAACACCCCGAAAACAGCATAAAATTGAACTTTTTTTCATCTCCCAAAATTTTTTTTCTAATTTTTACCCCGAAAACGCCACTTGATATTAAACACTCCCCACAGGGGAACAAAAGGAGGACTTACATGAATTTTTTAACACAAAACGAATCAACATCAGCAGCCATCGCGTCAATAGCCGATGAAAGAATCAAAGAGCCCACGGGCATGCCCGTAAGGAACTACCTTCAGGAGGCAGAGAACATCTACAACTGGTGCCAGGCAGACAGGGAAAAATTAGTGGCGAACGGAATGGACTGGCAGATGGTAGAGGATATGCCCGCGCGCATAGACGCTCTTCGCGAGGCCCAGGCAATCTGGAGAACATCCAACTCTGCCGAAGTGGGAATCGAAAAGGAGTGGAACAAACAGGTTCCGGCGGCATTCGCTTTAAGAAAGGAACTCGCCCGCGCTATAAAATTCGCCTTCAGGGACAACCGTACGGCACGGGCAGCCATCAGAAGGCTCACGTCCGGCGGGAGCCACGCCTCGCTTATTCAGTCCCTCAGGGACCTGGCCATATTCGGCATGGAGCACGATGAATATCTCAGGTCTAAAAAGTTCAACATGGAGAAGCTCGCGGCAGGCGTGGAAATGTCCCGCAGAATGGGCTCGCTGCTGGCAGCGGTAAAGACCGGAAGGTCATTCAGCAGCAAGTCGCTCAAACTGCGCAACCAGGCATATACCCATCTTAAAGAGGCGGTTGATGAACTTAAGGCGCACGCGCTATATCTATTTGCCGATGACAAAAAAAGGATGAGGGGATATATCAGTGAATACAGAAAGAAGAGATATATTAGGATTAAAAACAGGGAAAAAGCTATAGAAACCGCTGAGTCTCCGACCATACAGTAAATTCACCATCCGGGGGTACTTAAAGTACTCCCGGATAAACCCCATTAACCCTTCAACTGAAATTAAAAAAACCCTCTCTTTTTATAAGCAATAAACTCGTCTCCCTGTGCATAAATCATGTGTCTGTGTGCATGAATCGCGTGTCTGAATGAACAAAACATGTGTCTGTGTGCATGAATCGTGTGTCTGAATGAACAAAACATGTGTCTGTGTGCATGAATCGTGTGTCTGAATGGACAAAACATGTGTCTGTGTGCATAAATCGTATGTCTGAACGAACAAAACATGTGTCTGTGTGCATGAATTAATTTTCCGGGCATGTGGCGATGACCCACGCCTCTCTCTGCGCCGGAGTTTACCCTGCCTGTACTGAGCCCTTCGACAAGCTCAGGGTGACACCGCCGAAACAAGCGCAGTCGAACGGGTGTGAGAACCCGTTGAGTTCAGGGCTTTCTGCGCGCTGTTAATAGTTTATGTTTCATCGGGGGTTCTTCTTAGGTTAAATCAATCTGTCAATTTCGTCTGCCAATTCCGGGAGCCTCTCCTTAATTGGAACCCAAACGACATCAGGGTCAACCCTTATTTTATCAATAGCCTGCCTGATGTCATTAATATAAAGCCTATATCCTCTCAATCCATTCTACCTCACTCATAACTTTATCCCTCAGTTCAGGCCTGAGCCCTGCAACAGTTACAAGATCAACATTTTTTTTAATTGAGAGAGACAGTTTTTCAACAAGTTCAGCATAGGCAAAAAGGTCAATAGTTTTATCAAAATCAACAAGGAGGTCTATATCACTTTTTTCATCATCCTCCCCTCGCACTACAGAGCCGAAAAGCCCCAGCCTGGTTACATGGTATTCACGCAGAATGTCAGACAGAGAGGCAATTTTTTCTTTTATCTCATCTTTACGGGCCATTGTCGTTCTCCTTCCATTCATAGAAAGCCTCGCTTCATTGGCAATACTGCCCATTCTTTAAAGAGGTTAGTGTCTTTAAAATACAGTTTAACTTTATTTCTGTCAAGAAGGTTATGGATAGGACATAAATGTGGCGGCGTTGAGTCCAGGGCTTTTTGCGCAAGGTTAATAGTTTATGTTTAATCGGGGGAGCTTTTAACTAAATCTCATTCTATAGAAAGGTCGTGTCTATTTTTTTCAGGATCGCGCCTCATATCAAGAACACGCCATACTATAACTGTATTTTCATTGTCAATTTTGTAGTAAACTGCATAAGGGAAGCGCTTGGAAAGCATACGATAATACCCTTCAAATTTAAGATGAATACCGCCATTAAGAGCAAGAGAGTCTATATCAGAAAAAAGAGAATTCAGAAAATAATCTCCAAGATCGGGCATCTGATTTTCATAGAATAAATATCCTCTATTCAGATCATCAATAGCAGAGGTCAGTATTCTGATTTTCATTCAAATCTCTGACGCAGCATTTTTTTTGTGCCAGCCCAATCCTCCACTTTTTCTTTTCCTGATTTATAACGTTTTTCAGTTTCCCGCAGAACTTTCGCATGCCAGCCGGGTGATTTAACTTTATCAGAATCATGGTCCAGTGAAGCCCAGAGCGCTTCAATTGCCTGAAGTTTCTCTTCGGTTGTCATTTTTTTTATATCAAGTGTATTCATCTTCTTCCTTACTTTAATTAGGTTTGTATCTTTAAGATACAGTTCCAGTTTATTTCTGTCAAGAAGGTTATGGGCGGCATAAATGCCGGGGGCGTTGAGCCCGTACCCACTACAGCGAATAAATCTCATCACCAAATGTTTTTACCCAGTTTTTCCTGAAAACTTCATCGGCTTCATCGTTCTTGTCAACACCAATGATAACAATGGCATTGCCGGTCGCGCCCCTTCCCAAGTATGGGTAAAAATAATGAACGTTTATTCCCGCGGTATTGAGCGGCTTGAGTATTGCCTGCAGCCCGCCGGGATGATCGGGCACCTCAACCGCGAACACATCGGTCTCTTTGACCGCGTAGTTATGGCTTTTGAGCACTATCATCGTACTCTCCGGGTCATCGGTGACAAAACGGACAGTGCTTACATCAGCAGTGTCGGCAACCGAAATCGCCCTTATGTTTATGCCTTCGGCTCCCAGGCTCTCGCTTACCGCGAGAAATTGCCCCGGTTCATTGCTCAGGCTTACTGAAATCTGTTTAACATACATATCCAGCTCCAAATATATAAATTCTGATTACAGCAGTTCATACCCCTTTTTCAGGGCATCTGTATTTATTGTAATAAGCTTTTTCTTCCCTTTAAGCGTCACATTCAGCCCTTCGATCACGCTGTCGATGCTCAGGATGTTGCTTTTTTTTATAAAGGCTCCCAGCATTATCATGTTGGCGGATTTAACATTACCCATCTCTTCAGCAAGGGTGTTGGCGGGGACGTTTACTATTTCAAGATCCCCCCTGCTCACCTGTTCATTAATGAGTGATGAATTAAGAAAAAATATTCCGCCGGACTGCAGCCTGTTCTGAAAGCGGATCATTGAGGGCTGGTTCATTGCCACAACAAATGTGGGCGCCGATGCCACGGGCGATGCTATCTCCTCGTCCGATACAGATACCGTGCAGTTTGCGGTCCCTCCGCGCACCTCCGCTCCGTAAGCGGGCAGATAGGTTACGTGCAGATTTTCGAGCATTGCGGCCTGTGCCAGGTTCAGCCCCATTGAAAGGACTCCCTGTCCGCCGAATCCCGCGAATATGGTTTTAATCAGCATGAGTTTTTCCTGTTGTGTCTTTGATTATTCCGAGTGGAAATTTCTTTGACATCACCTCATCGACCCACTTCCATGATTCGACCGGCGACATCTTCCAGTTTGTGGGACAGGGTGAAAGTATCTCAACCAGGGAGTAGCCTTTACCTTCAAGCTGGTTCATAAAGGCTTTCTTTAACGCTCTCTTTGCCTTGCGTATGTTCGCGGGCGTGTTAACCGCGACCCTTTCGACATAACAGGCTCCTTCGATCTGGCCGATTATTTCACTCATCTTTATCGGATGCCCTTCATATTCCGGGTCACGGCCGTAGGGCGAGGTGGTCGTTTTCATGCCCTGCATTGTTGTCGGGGCCATCTGCCCGCCTGTCATTCCGTAAACAGCGTTGTTTATAAAAACTGCTGTTATGTTTTCACCCCTGGCCGCGGCGTGAATCGTTTCCGCTGTCCCTATGGCCGAAAGATCGCCGTCCCCCTGGTATGTGAATACCACCGAATCAGGCGCAGCCCTTTTAATACCGGTTGCCACAGCGCCGCCCCTTCCGTGAGGGCATTCAATCATGTCCACATCAAAATAGTAATAGGCGAACACGGAACATCCCGGAGGCGGTACGCCTATGGTTTTATCCTGTATATTCAGTTCATCTATTATTTCACAGATCAGCCTGTGTACTATGGAATGGCCGCAGCCCGGGCAATAATGGAATACCGCATTCTTGAGCGATTCAGGTCTGGTGAATATCTTTTCCATACTGTTAACTGTTTAATCCCTTCTGGTAATATAAACGTGTTATCACACGCAGGACTTCGCTGGAAGTGGGGATCACTCCGCCGGGCCGGCCGTAAAATGTCACGTCGCCGTTGCCTTCGAGCGAAAGTTTAACATCATCGATCATCTGCCCCATATTCATTTCAAAATTGAGAAAGTATTTCGCGGTCTTCGAGAGTTCCTTTAACTGATTTTTGGGGAAGGGCCAGAGGGTCACGGGCCTGAACATTCCCACATTCATTCCCAGCGCGCGCGCGTTAGTTATGGCGCCCCTGGCAATACGGGCCGCGATTCCGAATGCTATAACTATAAGCTGCGCGTCATCTGTCATGAATTTTTCGCAGCGGGTCTCTTTCTCGTGTATCTGCTGGTAACGCCTGTAAAGGCTCCAGTTAAGCTCTTCAAGTTCATCGGGGTTAGAGGTGAATGACCGTATAAACCTGCTGGGCCTTCCGGCGGCCCCCCTGAGTCCCCCCTGCCTTACGGGCGGAACTTCAGGCGCTTCGTGTTTAAATTCTACCGGCTCCATCATCTGCCCCAGCATGCCATCGCCGAGGAGTATTACAGGTATGGAATATTTGTCGGCCAGCTCAAAGGCATTGTGCGTCTCATCTGCCAGTTCCTGCACAGAGGATGGCGCGAGCACTATTGTCCTGTAATCGCCGTGGCCGCCTCCGCGCGTGGACTGGAAATAATCCGACTGAGCCGCCGCTATGCTCCCGAGCCCCGGGCCGCCCCGTGACATGTTCACAATAACCGCGGGAAGCTGGCTTGCCGCCATGTATGAAATGGCTTCCTGTTTAAGGCTCATGCCCGGGCTTGACGATGATGTCATGGCCCTCGCGCCCGTAACGCTCGCGCCCAGAACCATGTTGACCGCCGCGATTTCACTTTCAGCCTGGATGAAAGTGCATCCGGGCCTGCGGCTCAGGTTCGCGGCCATGTATTCCGCGAGTTCAGTCTGAGGGGTAATGGGATAACCGAAATAACACTGGCATCCGGCCCTGATTGCCGCTTCAGCTATGGCGGCATTTCCTGTCATAAGTACTTTAGCCACGGTATACCTCTATTGCGACTTCAGGACATACGGTCGCGCACGTCGCGCAGCCTGTGCATTCCTTTGTCTCTTTGATTTCAGAAGGAAGATAACCTGCCTTGTTGAGTTTTTCCGAAAGAGTAATAAGCTTTTTCGGACAGAACTGAATGCAGAGTTCACACCCCTTGCACAGTTCCTGATTGATTACAATTTTTCCTTTCATTTTAATTCCAGGGAGTAGAATATAAAAAATCTTAATCCGGACGGTTCCGAATAAAATACCAATAAAGCAGAGCCGACAACCCGATTAGCGAAAGAATTGCCATAGATGATATTTCTGTCAAGAACAATGAACATTCAGACAAGGCCAACTGCCCGATTTCCAATCCCGGCTCCATAAGCTGCAAAGATACAGAAATTCCGCCCTACAACACGCGCATTTAGCTATTATGCCGTATAAGTTCTACTGGTAAATAATAACAGAGGGTTCAGGCTTCAGGCCAAGAACCTCTTCGGGCTTCATAAGGGGATTGTCAAAATGCACCCCTTTTTTTGCGGTGTAGAAAAACCAGAGTTTGAATCCCTTGTGTGGAATGTTCACAGTAAGCGCGTTGCGTTCATGCGTGCTTCTCTTGTTCTCAGGCGGGCCCCATCCCGAAGTGGTATGCACCAGTATTACAGGGTCAAACTTAGATACAACCCTCTCCCTGCCACGCAGCATTTTAGGATTAAACTGGTGAAAAACCAGGTGCCTTTTACCCCTTATACTGTTTTTAATCATATAATCCCTCATAAGCCTCTGCGCCAGATTAACCTCATCCGCGGTGACGCTGCCGATTTCGCGCATGGGCCTTGTGGTGTGCCATTCAGGATCGAATGCCAGATGCACATGAGGGTATTTAAGATAGGGGAGCATCTCGCCTATTGCCTGCTTCATGCTGTATTTTCCCAGTTGATGATCCAGGTAGAGGAGCATGCCGTGCAGGAGCGTGTATTCAATGTATCTGTCAAGGAGCTTCCTGTCAATCCTGTTTATCTCGCCTCCGGGCTGGCACGTCCCATATATTAAATAGATGGCCGGGACTACACCCCTGCTGCCGTTCACCCTGTCGTATTCTGCCGCTGTGGATTTAATCATCGAGCCCAATTCATGCACCGGGTGGCGCCCCACTATTCCCATTATCTTTGAACGCGGGTGTCCATAGTACGCGACCACATGGTTATTTTCAAAAAATTCCGGTTCAAAAAGCCTTTTATCGAAAAACTTATTGTAGATAATATCCGCCACGTCCCTGTTAAGGCTTAATAAACCCTGGCTGATCTCTGCCGCTGATACCGGTCTTATATCCATGACTATGCCCTCCCTGTGTTCAGGAAGAAATATTACAAGGGCAATGAAGGCTGTGGCTAATCTTTTAAGGTTCATCGCATGTCTCTTTACTGTTTAACTGTGTAAAGGTTTCCCGCAAGGCTGATCAGGTCAAACATAATTCAGCTTATACTCTAAGTTTCGCCCGTTCAACAATATCTCTGACCCTGTGTTCCCATTCGATAGCCATAATATGAATTCCGCTTACGCCCTCTATACTCTTGAGTTCATTTATAATTTCGCAGCAGAGGTCAATACCCTCATCGGCGGCGCGTTCTTTCGACGCAGACCTCATCCGGCCGATCATGGATTTTGGAACCATGACGCCGGGAACTTTCGCGTTCAGATAATCCGCCATACCCGCGGACTTCAGAGGCATAACGCCCGCCAGTATGTATGCTTTTTGATGAAGCCCCATATCGACAATTTTTTTCATAAACTCCTTGAACGCGCCCGTGTCATATATACATTGAGTCTGAATAAAACGCGCGCCGGCATCGATCTTTTTTTTAAGGCGCATGGGGCGAAAATCCCTCGGTTCCGCGAAGGGATTGCACACCGCGCCTATAAAAAGATCAGGCGCGGAAACAAGCTGCTCCTCGCTGTGGAGTATCTTTTTGTCGCTGCACATGCGGTTGACAGTATGGACAAGCTGAATCGAATCAATATCGTTCACGCCGCGCGCTCCTGGCTGATCGCCAAATGACTGATGGTCGCCGCTCAGGCAGAGTACGTTCTTTATACCGAGCGCTGCCGCGCCCAGAATGTCACTCTGCAGGGCTATGCGGTTCCGGTCGCGGACTGTCGTCTGCATTACAGGCTCAACCCCCTCCTGGAGGCATATTACAGAGGCGGCAAAACTCGACATTCTAACAATAGCGGTCTGGTTATCAGTAATATTAACCGCGTCAACCACTCCCCTGAGCATGGCAGCCTTTTTGCGCACAACATCCCCGTCGCAGCCTTTTGGCGGACCAAGCTCTCCAGTAACAGCGAACATTCCGGCTTCAAGTTTATCTCTAAGTGTCAGTCTACCGTTCATTATCACACTCTCGCAGTTCCTCTCCCGGTGTGTATTATTTTACGCCGATGCCCCGGTTGTAACGGCCCGGCGCCTGTCCCGGCCATTTTACCGGTTCAGCAAAACTGTAAAGTTCATCTAACCTTCCCTGTGCTTTCATTCTTTCGATTATAAGGCACCATGCGCATTCCCTAGCGTCACCGGTTTCACACTTCCCGTTTTCCGAGCCTCCGCACGGGCCATTCTGAAGCCCCTTCGCGCAGCGGGTCAATGGACAGATTCCGGCTGTTGATCCGAGCATACAGTTGCCGCACAACCTGCAGCGTTCAATAAATATGCCGCGGTCATGGGATGTGCCTGCAAATTCAGTGTTAAGGCCGGGGTAAACACGGATTCCCTGATACATCTCTGCGATCAGTTGTACTCCGGCGCCGCACCCCAGAGAGAGTACGGCGTCTACGCCTTTAAGAATATATTCAATTTCCGCGACAAACTCATCGTCGCACTGCCTTTCGATTACAATAGATTTGACCTTCATGCCGGTGTCAAGACTCAGCCGTGAAGCAACAGCATCAGTCTCCCTGAGCCCGCCCGAATGGCAGATTGAGGTACAGGTTCCGCAACCGGCTACCAGCACGCTGCCGCACCCTTTTAAATAAGATTTAATTTCATCATAAGGTTTTAATTCCGCAACGATCATCAGTTCTTCCCCTTTTTAAAATGACAGCGGCCGCACAGTACAGGCCCATAGCTGATCCTTCCCTTCGCTTTCATGTCACGGTGACAGCCAATACACATGCGGTGATACGATCTTTCAAGCTCCCGGGATGTGCTGTGGCATGTGGAACACGATGCTGCCGGCGATCCGGGGTAGAGTTCATTAGCATCGAGTATATTAGTATCGCCGGAATAACTGTGGTGACAGTCAAGACACCCCATGCCCCAGGTATAATGCCTTTCATGTGGAAATTCCACCACTGGCCTGGAAAGTTTTTTAAAAACATGAAGATTTGTTATGGGCAAAACCTCTACGTTGTCGGCTGCATCCGCGGCGACAAAAAGAATGAGCGCGGCAACTGCCGCCAAAAATTTATTCATCACAACAGGCTCCGCCATCAATTTTCTGACTGCGGCATACAGCCCTGCCGAATGATAGTATCGCAGAGAGGTCTATTCCCATCGGACAGTAGCACTGCCGGCAGAGAGCGCATTTGCCCCAGAGTAATCCGGCCATACCTTCAAGCTCTTTTCTGCTCACGCGCCCGCCTGTGCGCAAAAGCTTCCCGACAGTGTTACGCACCTTGTATGAAGGCACGGATTTCCGGTCTCCGGTATTCCTATAAAAAAAGCAGCTCCCCGCGCATAAACCGCATGACACGCAGGCATCCAGCATTTCCCGCATGTATCTCCTGCGATCCAGCATTATTTTGAGATCGGGATCTATGGTCTTCATGCCTTTTTCCCCGATACTGCGATGCGCCCTGAAATAAAAAAAACCATGTGCCCCAGCCTGGTCCAACCCATGGCTATGAGCATTACATGGGCAGACGCACAGTGTATTATCATAACCGTTTCATAAGATCCGATCAGTTTCCGGGCAAATATTCCGGTAACAAAGGGAGTAAGGACACAGATCATGGCTGCATAATCCCTCCACGAAGAGACCGCAAATACATGACGGATTAAGGTTCTCCTTAAAATAAAAAAAAGTCCTGTTATAATAACAACCCTGGTGAGTATCCCTGTCAGCGCGGGATCAATGGCCGGAGGGAGCAGGCCCCAGGACTGGTCAATAAGCATGCCATGCGCCTTCGCAGTGAGCGGCGCCATAAATAATGCTATATGAAAGAGTAGTGATACAACCCCGATAAGGTTTATCCGTTTAGTATCAGTTATTCCGGGAAGACTTGCCCCCCGTCTCATAACCGGGAATTTCAGCCCATTCTCTCTTCCGGACAGAATGATACAGGTTTTACGCGTAAACCCCGCGATGCATAGAGGCACAGTAATATAGAGACAGGGGCCTGCAAGAAAATCATAAATTCCGGTAGTCATCTGCATGGCTGAGTATAATCTTATTTTTTTTATTCATGTCAAATATTTTATGGCTTATCCCGGAAATTGGGGAAAAGTGAAAATCTACGGACTCACGCCCGTAGTATTACGGCGGTAGAATAAAAAAAATGATAAAAAACAATGTATTTAAGCTTGACATCGGGGAGCATTAATTTAATTAACCAGTTAATTAAATCATGGTAAATTTATGTCACAAAACGTTAAAAAGAGCGAACCGACAAAACGCAAAATCCTGGTTGCAGCAAAGAACGAATTTGCAGAAAAAGGCTTTAACGGCGCCCGCATGAGTTCTATTGCAACAAAAGCGGGTATCAATCAGGCGCTGCTGCACTATCACTTTGAAAGCAAGGAAAACCTTTACCAGAATATATTCCACATGGGACTTGGTGATGATATCCGGGAAATGACAACAAAAATCAAAGATGAACTCAAATCGTGGAATGCCCCCCCTGAAAAAGAACTGGCAGCAATGCTCTACCTTCTTTGCACCGGGCATATTGCTACTCATGACGATGAACTAAACAGGATAATAGCCCGTGAAATCGCGGACGGGCAGCAATACTTTCACGATTTCGCCCGCATATACATGTTCCCCCGCATTGCACTTCTGGAGGAATTTATTAAAACCGGCATTAAGTCCGGAGTGTTTGAAATATCCAATCCTCTATTGTTCGCTATATCGATTATTTCTTTTACTGCCGATTACGTCCATGGCGAAAAAGTAATAAAGGGAACAGAATGGTACAATCAATTATACAGAGATAAAAAGAAAATACTGTATAACCATCTGCTTGAAACTACACTTAAAGCTCTTACACCTGCAGGTCGGATAATCCCCACCCCTGAGCTTTCAAAAAAGGAAATATCTATTCTTGATTCTTTTGTTAATGAAATTACTGAATTATTTCAGAATCAAATAAATCCCGGAGACATCAGATGAAAAAAAATCTGGCATTAATAATAATTTTTTTAGCAGCGATCTCAATAATACCTGCTGCGAACGGTCAGAACAGCGATAAAGCAAAAGAGAATTCAAACGGAATCCGGCCAGTTCAGATCGAAGTTGCAGACGAAGCTGCAATTGTAATCGGCGGAATCAGAATTACAATTGCCGATGCCATAAAAACTGCGATCGAGAAGAACCACGATATACTCAGTGGCAAATATGATGTTGCCATGACCGATTCCAATTACAGAAAATACCAGACTAAATATTCCGTATTTTTGAATGCAGAAGCAGGGATTAACAGAACGAAATATCCCGACCTGCTTGCATCAAGTCCGGACTACCCTGAAACCAGTACCACCTATGATTTTTCGGCAGCCATAATGAAAATGTTTTCCACCGGTACGACCCTTACTGCAGGAGTAAAAAACAACATATCCGACTCAGATGATGCGTTGTACGGAAATAGTAAAACCTATAATCCAGTGTTATTTGCCAGCATTGAGCAGGAACTTCTGCAAAATTCATTCGGATATAATGAACGAAGAGAGGAACAGATTTTAAAAGATTCTGCAGAAATGCAAAAACGTGCAATAATCTACCAACTCTCCCTGGTTGTGGTAAACGTGATAGTTGAATACTGGAATGTAATAGTAAATAAAACCCAGCTTGATAATGCCCAGTTAATGCTCCAGGAAACAAGGAAGGTCCGCAGAATTGTATCTGATAATGTCAGGCTGGGATTAGCCGAACAGTTTGAACTGAACCTGTGGAATTCACTCGTTGCTTCAGCCGAAGCTGAACTTGCACAGGCCGAGCAGAGATATAATGATTCTTTAAGAGCGTTTCTCAGAACCGTTGATATGAAAGGTGAAATATCCGTTGAAGGAAGAGCAATACTTTCAAACAGACTCCCCGAAATCAACACTGAAGAAGCCATAAAGATCGCTTACGCAAAACGGGCAGATTATCTTAACGCAGTCAAACGGCTTGAAATAGCCGAAATGCAGCTTGACCTTTACGAAAACAATGCACTCCCATCGATTAAAGGAAGCCTGACTATTTCGACAATGGATGTGAATTCTGAAGCTGACACCGCCTACGGCAACACTACGTCCATGAAATATCCTGCTTACGAAGCGCGTATAAAAATGACCTACCCTCTTGACAACCAGGCGCAGAAGGTTGACGAAAGAAACGCGCGCTGGCAGATGGAACAGGCCAGGCAGGATATTAAAAAGTATGAACGTATAGTAAATGATGACATACTATCAAAAATAGAAAATATCAATACGACTTATACGCTTTACACTAAGGCAAAGGTAGCACGGGAACAGGCTGAAATCTATTACGGCAAAATGTCGGCCAATTTAAGGCGTGGACGTTATACCGCATCCATGGTAAGAGAAGCCCTTGATGCGCTTATAATGAGCCGTGAAGGTGAACTTAAATCTCTTGTATATTTCAACGTATCACTTCTGCAATTTGAAGTGGCAAAGAACCAGCTTTTCGAAACATATAAAATTGATGTTGAAAAATATATACCGGAAAACTAAATAAAGTCTTGAGTCTTCGCCCCGGCTCATTCCGAATGCGCGAATATATATTCGCGCATTCGGAATGAGCCATATATTTACATTACTTCCCACCAGAAGTCTACCCATTGATCTTTATCCACGAGAAGTCCATAGGTTATCCCTGCATCTTTAACTTTTGAAACAAGGCAGACAGTGTCGAATTGAACGTGCGGATACATCGAATGAATCTTCCTTATGGTATTACCACTGTCAAAAATATCATCACAGAGCAGAAATTTACCTTCTATCAGTTCCGGTCTTATGCCGATCTGAAATCTTCTCTGTTCTTTTCCGGCGTATGATGAGATTTCGATATATGATATGGGAAGGTCAAGGTGCATACCCATAAAATATGAAAGAAAAAAACCTCCCCTTAACGGACATAGAATTGCCTTATACTCATCACGCACAGCCCTCACCTGGCCGAGTAATTTATAGCAGAGCTCAATATACATCTCGTATGAAATCTTCAGGTTGTCCATGCTTCTCTCCCTTGGGGCGGGGCTGTTTTTTACGAAATTACCAATGCTGCTTTTTTAATCAATAATTTTTTCAGGGGATCCGCCTGTGCAGAAAGTTGCGCCCAAAATTGTTGCATCTGCCGCAACAATGAATTGACTTTTTTGTTATTATTTAACAATATTTATAATTTAATACATCAAAGTTAATTACTTAACTATTTTGTTTGCAGCAAAAAAAATGCTCTATTCCCTCCGCGCCAAAGCAGGGGATGGAATTAAAAAGAATAGTTGCAATAATAAATATTTTCAAGAATAATTACTGATAATAGATAAACTAAAAAATTATTTCATGCTGCTGTTTATAGAAAAACCGCCAGCATGTCGCGTCAACATTAGATGCAACATTTTATAACGCATAAATAAAACACTATCTCACAGGAGAACATGATGAAACGCACAGCATTATACCTGATGATCATTATTCTTCTTTCAGGCTGTACAACAATACCGGACAGCATTGATGACAAATATCTTGTAGACAAAACCTCTTCACAGCGCGATACGTTGATAAAAATAGAAAACGAAATTATTGAAAAAAACAGGGCCGTGAAAACATCGCAGGATACTCTTGATTCCAAAATCAAAATCCCGGAATTTACTGACAGTGAAATTAAACTCCTGGATAGGGAAAACAGCATTCTCAGGGACCAGGTCGACCTGTATGTCAAATACAAGGATGCAAGAAATATTGAGCTGCGCAAATCCAGACTCGCAGAAAATGAAGCATACACAAAAAGGAAAAAAGCATTGAATGAACTTCAGAAGGCTGATATTGAACTCGCGAAGGCGGACCTTGAAGTAAAACAGGCTGATCTTGCAGTATCTGTCGCTGAACTTGAATACGAAAAATCCAAAATAGCCGCGGCATACAGAGACAAAAACGAAATTCCCGAACCGGAACAAAAAAAGGGTGTGTTCTCAAAAATAACCGGAAGTGACAATAAAGCCGATGACAAATACGGATATAGTGTTTACGGACAATTCCTTGATAAAAAAAGAACTGAATTACAGAAAGCCAGGGAAAAACATGCGGCAGCTCTGAAAAAATTTGAAGATGCCCGAAAAAATAGTGAAACGCTGAACTGACACAGGAGGTAGGGGCATGAAATTCTTCTGCAAAATTCTTACTTCATTATTCATAATTACCATTTCATCGGTAACTATATACGCTAATATTTTTTACACGCCAAAGGAATACAATAATATTTACAACCAGAAGGTTGCGGCAGAACTTGAACTAAAATCCCTGCGGCAACAATACCAGAATGATAAATCCAACCTGCAGGCGCGCATACAGGAACTTGAAATTAAAATAGAAAGTCTCACCAGAAATCTTGACAACTGCAACCGTAAAAACAGGGATGATTCAGCCTCTTACGAACAACGTATAAAAGAACTTGAAAAAATAATTGATCTGCTAAAGGCTAAAAGTTCGACAACAGAGAAGGAACTCATCGATAAAAACCGTGAACTTCAGGAAAAATGTGAAAAAAATCTAACCGAATTGAAAAGCAGCTTTGAGGCTGAAAGACAGAAACTCCTTGATGAAATAGAAAAACTTAAATCAGATTATGAAAAAAAATTAGCAGCTCTGCACAGGGAGATCGCAAATCTTAACAATGAACTTTCCGATCTAAAGGAACTCACAGAAAAGCAGAAAAAAGAACTTTCGCGAATGGAGAACCAGGCCCAGGAGCTTGAAAAACAGCTTACCGATGAAATTAAAAAAGGCGAGATCCGGCTGAAAAAATTTCACGACAGGCTCATAATAAACATCGACGACAGGATCAGTTTTGATTCGGGGCAGTCCGAACTGAAAAAAAACTTTCTGCCAACGCTCGAAAAGATAAGCAAGATACTCGCCCAATACCCTGAATACTACATCATAATTGAAGGACACACTGACAATATACCCATTAAAACCGCCAGATTCAGAAACAACTGGCAGCTATCGACAGAACGGGCGCTGGCAGTCCTTGATTATCTGCTTAAAAATACCGAACTTGATCCCAGAAGATTCTCTGCCGCAGGATACGGTGAATACAGGCCTGTTGTCTCCAATGACACAAAAGAAAACCGCGCTCTTAACAGAAGAGTTGACATAGTTGTAATTCCCATTGTGCAAAAAGCCGGCAAATAGCCGGTTTCTTTCACAATCTCTGTGCAGTTAATGAATATTGGAAATAATGATTTTTTATCCTCTGACCCTGTTGAGGTAATTATTAAGAGATAACCTTAATTCAGCCATCCCGGCCTTATCCCTGACATTTACCATGGCTGATTTACCCTCCCCCTGGATTTTAAGAATTCCGGCATCGCACATCATATCGACCGCATTGTTATAATTGATCACAGACAATGATTCAGAACACTGAATTTCACCAAGATTGTACATCCTGACGCCGGTCTTTCTTATGCCAACAACAAGTTCCTGGCGCGGTATTGTTGCTGACTGAATTTCGGCAACACCGTTAATAACAATAAGAAGTGATTCAAGGTAATCCTGTATCATGCCGGAATAAAATTTAAGCGGCATCGCGCCATTTTCTTCGATAGTAATATCTTTGCCGCGAATATTGATAATATTCAGTGATTCAAGATATTTCGTTGCGGAGTCAATGACCGCATCAGTTTTATATAATGATTCCGGGTAAACGAATTCACGGGACAAAAGATCTCTCAGTTTTTCAAACTCACCGGATACCTTCTGTCTTGTAGTTTTGCCTGTATCGGCAGTAGTTATAAGAGCAAGTGATATTAGATTAATTGGAAGCATCATGTGCATTATACTGTTCTTGTAGATGCTGATCCTGCCCCTCTGGTCATGATCAATTAAATACAGCTCTTCACCCTCTGCGGCTGTCTGACTGGAGTCAGCGCTGCTGATTATACCATCTTTTATATACGACGCCAGGACCGTATCTATGACATCATCAATATTTTCATCTGTCTGGATATGCTTTGCCAGGGGGTAATGCGCGTTTCTCAGAAAAGCGAGAAGAAGCATTATCCTTTCCCTTATAATATCCCTTGAAAAGCCGCGGTCGGTTGTATTCAAAAGCGCAGCCGTGATAACAGCAAAGGGAGTAACCATAACTATGTCATTAATAGCGCTTATTATATAATTGCCGAGTTCAAGGACCAGTTCGTCAATATTGCTGACATTTTTTTCTTCGAGGAATCTTTCTCTTACTTCGCTTAAAGTAAAAGGCTCATTAAATTCCACGTATACATTGCCGTATTTTTTCTGTATAAGTTTACGGCTCTTGAAAAATCCCGAGGTTGATTCAGTTTTCTTCTCTCTGCCCATGATTTCTTTAAGGTAGGAATTCTCTTCAAGAAGTCTGTCATAGTTTACCGTTATAGGGACAAAAATCAGATCTTTGTTATAACCTTCATCAACCGCTTCTATAAGGTACTTTAACATCCCCATTTTCGGTGATATTATTTTACCAGTTCTTGACCTCGTACCTTCAATAAAAAACTCAATGCTATACCCTTCATTTATCAGGGTCTTTACATACTGCTTAAAAACCGCAGCATAAAGATTAAGGCCCTTGAATGTCCGCCTCATAAAGAAAGCGCCCGATCTGCGGAATATTTTGCCCATAGGGAAAAATGTCAGGTTTGAACCCGCAAGTATGTGCGGCGGAATAATTTTGTTTATATAGAACAGGCTGGAAATTATCAGATAATCCATGTGACTTTTGTGGCTTGGCACAAGTACAAGCGGGCCCCTGCTCGAGGCTTCGCGTACTTTTTTAAAACTCTCAAGATCATAGTGCATACCGTCAAAAACCTTTCTGAAAAGACAGTCAGTGGCTGCCTCAAAGAATCTTATATAAACAATGGAAAAATCAGCCGCTATCTCCCTGAAATATGAAAACGCCTTTTGCCTCAGACTTTTTTCACTGACACCTTTTGCTGTCATCTCCTGCTGTATCGCATCCATGACATTCTTATGATAAAGAACCTTTTCCATCATCTCCTGCTGAGTCTTTATATTCGGCCCAAGAATACTGCGTTTTTCATAATTGTATATTTCCAGCAGCCTGTTACGGACCTTCCTGGACAGATGGGGGATATCAACATCCGGATTATTCTCAAGTTCCTCCTTCAGATTAACCGGCTGACCCACCCGCAGGAACGCAGGCGTAGCGCTTTTCCACATGGCAAATATCCCGGAAAGGAGACTGTGGTCACCCGTGGCCTCAGTGATAAAAACAGATCTGGATTTTTCGGGATTTCTGTTCCAGAAAATTACCTGCGGGAATACATATATTGGATCTTCGGTTTTTTTCTGAAGTTCAAGGAGATAATCGATGGAATCAGTTTTAATCTGCACATACGACCTGAAAAAAAGCTTGCGTGAAAGCATGGAAAACGCAACAGCCCTGTCATTATTAAGCGCTCTGCCTATGTAAACGGAATTCGAAATAAAATTACTCTCGCCTATATTCAGTAATTTTTTAAAATAATTAACCGATTCGCGAAACAGAATTTTTATTTTCTGGTATGAATATGGAACAAATCCGAGCGCCAGCGAAGGTACGGGCAGCCCGTATTTTTTTAGCTGATTAATTAATATAAAAAACGATGTGTATGTTGTCTGCATTGATGCATATACAATCTTGCCCTTATCTTTGTATTGATTCAGGATAAGCATGCTCTCCTGATCAATGCTTATCTTCCTGAAAAATAAACCGGTAAGAAATCTGAATATCGGGTAATCGGTTTCACTGACTATACCGCTCTGAATATATGAAGAATACAATTCATACTTGTCGCTCATAGCACCACCTTAAAGTTCATTATCGCTTTTGATGCGCGTGAACAGATCGCCTATTCCTGCCATGTCCGGCAGTTTGTTTATTTTCTGCAACCAGTGAAAGAATCTTTTCGCCTAAAACCTTAACATCAAAGCCCGGAAGGTTTCCGGCATCAGCCAGAAAACCAATTACCGGCACTTTATTAACATATATGAGTTAGGCGTTTTTTAAAGAAAAAAAATAATGGGGCAAAAAATAGTATTAATTTTAAGCCCCATTATGAATAGTATTTTAAAAACACCTAATATGGATAAAAAAATAAACAACAGATAACA